>Ga0256830_1000772_pt1 | contig 23937 bp, 17 predicted proteins | sample 128326metaG_FD_190537 | JGI IMG/M metagenome (GOLD analysis project Ga0256830, IMG submission 190537) | Hydrothermal vent microbial communities from Lau Basin, Pacific Ocean - 128-326 | ecosystem: Environmental > Aquatic > Marine > Hydrothermal vents | place: Pacific Ocean: Lau Basin | collected... | reverse complement strand
CGTGTGACCTTTCATATCCTGGAAGTCGAAAAACATCTCTCCACGCGAAAACAAGCCATTCGTTTTCTGATTGCTTGCGGGCCTGCCGTGATTCCCGCCGCCGTCATTCAACTGAAAAACCCGCAGTGGTTTGTTGTACGCAACATGCTCGTGATTTTAAAAGGCGTGAACGCTACAGATGAAGTCCTTGAGGTCATGCCTTGTATCAAACACAAGGCTGAGCAGGTGCGTCTGGCGGCACTTCAAACCCTGGAGGCCATTGCGCCGGAAACCGACCTATTTTTAGATGCATTGGGGACCGCCCTGCGCGACTCGGATGAAAGTGTTTCAAAAACAGCCATCAGTCTATTGGTGGCCAGTCGACACGCAAAAGCCGCCGTATTGGTCAGTAATCTTTTTCTGGAAGCAGAACAGGACGGGAAATGGCACCTCCATCAAGGCCTGTTATTAAAGGAGATTGAAAAAAACGGTTCCGCAACTTGGCTGCCTACACTCATAAAATTTAGAAAAGGGGTTTTCTTCATGCTCTTCCATTGGGGTCGGCAACGTCAGATCCAAAATGCAATCCGTAAAGCCATTTCTGAAATTGAGAAAAAAGGAACCGCATGACACAAGATGCCCGGCCTTTTGAAACCCAGGCATCCGGCCTGGACATCGCAGGGAAAAAAGAAGCTGCGCCTTCCGAGAAATCGATCCGGTCCGCGCTGCAATTATTAAGAGGGATCCTTAAAATCGTGCGCGACCGATCTTTTTACCCGCAAGACCATCCGCAAATCCTAGGCGGCATGGATAAGCTGGGCGGCTTGATAAAAAATTTATTTATCGAACGCAATGAACGTATTTTTGTTTTTATCGACGGACAGGTCTACATTGATGACCTGCTGGCCGGGGAAGAAGCCAATCAGGCCGATATTGCACAACTTTTCTGCGACAAAAAAGTAGAAGCCTTGAGTCTGCGCAAGGGACTGCCCATGAGCGAATTCCGCTTATTGCTCGATCATCTTGCCAAGCCCGAAGACCGCTCTGAAGAAGAGAGCGCGCCTTTTCAGGCCTTGCATATCGGCATCGGTTCACTCAGAGTGGGGGAAAACGGTGAAAAACAAATCATGCCCCTGTTTAAAAAATTCGGATTGAATTTGCCCAAATCCGGCGAAAACACAACACGGTTTTCAGATGAAATTGAGTTGATGCGTGAGATTTACAGTGATGAAGCAACGATGAAAAAAACACTGCTGTCAAACTTGGGCAGTGTCATGCATCGATTGGAAACCCGTCTGTTTGAAAAGATTCACACTGTGATTCCGCTTGCGCGCTGCAGGACATTTGAGGAATATATTTATGTGCATGCCATCAACTTGTGCCTTTTGTCAATGGCGCAAGCAGAGGCCTTGGCTTATTCAAAAGAAATCATCCGTGCCGTCGGCATGGGGGCTTTGCTGCACGACATCGGTAAAACCCGGACCGGCTTAAACCCTTTCCGCAGTGAATGGAAATTGTCGGATGACGAAGTCGATCAAATCAAAAGCCATCCGCTACACGGGGCCGCGCTCTTGCTTGAATTCCCCGAAATCCCACGCGTTTCCGTCCTCATCGTTTACGAACATCATCTCAAATACGACGGCACAGGCTACCCCGAAATGACCCGGAAACGCCCACAACACATTGCCGGTCGACTCACCGCGATTTCAGATCAATTTGACGCCATGCACAGCAACCGCCCCGATCAAGCTGCGCGCAAGCCGGATCAGATCTTGGACATTATGGCGGCGGAAAAAGGCAGCGGACTGGATCCTCACCTTTTCGAACAATTCCGCAGCCTGATTAAATCCCGTAAAATCGTTTGAAATGTAAGCCCGCGCTTAGAAGGACGAAAGGTCCACCGAAACCTTCCCCCCTTCCACCTTGACTTTGTAGGTTTTGAGTGCTTTTTTGCTGCGAATGACGTTGAGCACTTGAATGCCGGGCGGAAAGTGTGCCCAGTCGATCACCTCGCCCGTGCGGATATCAAAACGGGCCCGGTGAAAGGGACACTGTATCTTGCTGCCGTCAATGATCTTTCCGCGGCCCAATGGGGCGATGAGGTGGGTGCAGCGATTTTGTGTGGCAAAAAAACCATCCTCAAGATGAAAAATCAACAGCTTTTCGCCATTTACCGTCACGGCTTTTTTATCGTTTAAGGGAATCTCTTCTTCCGGACATACGGGCTGAAAGGCCATAAGCGTTCTCCTTGCTTTTCGATTTAAGAAAGCATATATGATCCGTTCCGAAAAAGCGAGTCGGGTTCCGGGTGATGATCTCTGGTAAACAATACCTTGCCTTCATCTCTCCGGCCTTTCATTGAAGCTTACTCCTTATAAACCCAATCAGAGCTTCCCTTAGTAAACGAGTGTGCTTGAAAGGGCGTGAATTGCCCGCACAGCCACGCCAGCGAGCAATAAAAGCGCATCCCTTAAAAAACAGGTCTAATGTCTCCTTGTGGCCTTGGGGCTTGTTTTCATAAATCGTTTTACCGTCCCTTTTTCGGCCGGTATCGTTTTTCTCAGGCGTGAAATTTTAAGCTGACGGCCCGACACCCAACATTGTTTCAACAATGAAAAAGTGGCGGGCGGCATGCCCTTGGGCAAATCAATCGTGCTATAGTCCGTATAGATTTTGATATGCCCGATGTGTTTGCTTCGAAGTCCGGCTTCGTTAGTGATGGCTCCCACGATGTTGCCGGGCTGCACGCCATCTTGGTGGCCCACTTCGATGCGAAAACGCTCCATGTCTTCCGGAACTTCACGACCGCCTCGAAAATCTCTTTTTGAGGCGAGCTTTAATCGCGGCGGCTCGCGATCAAACTGAGCACGCTTTTCGTCACGGGCCTTTCCCCTCATCAAAAGCGGTCGTTCTCCCTGGGCCAGTTTGACTAAAGCGGACGCAATATCCAGATCCGAAACTCCATGTTCTTCGCGATATTGTTCAACCAGTGTGCGATAAAAAAAGGCATCCTCCGCCGATGCAAGTGTATCGGTAATCTTCTGCTTAAACCGCGCAACACGGATGTTCTGAATGTCTTGCGGGGAAGGCAGGGTCATCAACTCAATCTTTTGTTTTGTTGCCCGTTCGATCTCCTTGATAAGCCGTTTTTCCCGGGGCGAAGCAAACAAAATGGCCTCACCGGTCCGTCCCGCCCGTCCGGTACGACCGATGCGATGCACATACGCTTCGGTGTCGTAAGGAATTTCGTAATTGATGACATGGCTGATGCGCTCAACATCCAGCCCGCGCGCAGCCACGTCGGTCGCCACCAAGAGGTCGATCTTTCCGCTCTTAAGTTGTGCAATCGTGCGTTCCCGTCCCGCTTGCGGGATATCGCCGTTTAAGGCAGAGGCAGCATAACCCCGTGCCTGGAGGCGTTCGGCCAATTCCACTGTCGCCGTTTTTGTGCGCACGAAAATCAGGATGCCGTCGTAGGTTTCCGCCTCCAGAATACGTGTCAGGGCATCCAGTTTGTGCAAACCGCTCACCATCCAATAACGCTGGCGGATGGTCGTCGCCGTTGCCGTCCGTGTTTTAATCGTCACTTCCACCGGCGATTTAAGATAACGCTGTGCGATATGGCGAATGCGTACCGGCATGGTCGCGGAAAAGAGGGCGATCTGACGTTGTTCCGGCGTTTGTTCCAAAATCCATTCCACATCGTCGATAAATCCCATGCGCAACATTTCATCGGCCTCATCCAATACGAGACAGTGCAAATTCGATAAATCCAAAGTGCCGCGTTTGAGATGATCAATGACCCGCCCCGGCGTGCCAACGATCACATGCATTCCGCGTTTTAACTCACGGAGCTGGCCGTAGTATTCCTGTCCGCCGTAAACGGGCAAAATGCGAAACCCTTTCAGATGCGCCGCATACGATTCAAAAGATTCTGAGACCTGGATGGCCAGTTCTCGTGTGGGGGCTAAGACCAAAACTTGCGGTCGGCGTTCATCCAGGTCGATTTTTGATAATAGCGGCAGCGCAAAGGCGGCTGTTTTTCCTGTGCCGGTGTGGGCCTGTCCGACAACATCTTTCCCCGCCAGCATGTGCGGAATCATGGCGGCCTGAATCGGCGAGGGGGTTTCGTACCCCACATCATTCAGGGCTTTGAATACAGGGGCAATAAGATCAAAATCTTCAAAACGGACGGGTAGATCAGATGTAAGGGATTGTTCATTTAACATAAGGCATTCCTATTTCTAGCTAATGAGGGTTATTCCTTTAAAAAAAACGGGGGAAACCTTTCCAAAGGCGGGTGGGTCAAAAAATTCATTATACAGTACCAGCTCCGCCCATGTCTACTACAATACGGAAAAGATCACGGAATGGAGGCTGAATCGGCAAGCTTGAAACTGAAGCTATGCGGTCGTTTGGATTTCAGCGGGATCGAAAACCCCTTTTTCAGTGATAATCTTCGTAACCAATGCCGCGGGAGTCACATCGAAAGCCGGGTTCCCAATCTCCACGCCCTTTGCTGTCATCATTTGGCCTCCGATTTCGCGAACTTCCGAGGGATCGCGTTCTTCGATGGGGATGCCGTCACCCGAAGACACTTCAAAGTCGATGGTCGAACTGGGCGCGGCGACATAAAAAGGAATGTTGTGGGCCTTGGCCAAAACGGCAACGCTGTAGGTGCCGATTTTGTTGGCCACGTCCCCGTTGCGTGCGATTCGGTCCGAGCCGACCACACAGGCCTGAATCGCTCCTTTTTTCATGAAATAGCCGGACATGTTGTCGGTGATGAGGGTCGTGGGGATATTGTCCTGATCCAACTCCCAGGCCGTCAGTCGCGACCCTTGCAATACGGGCCGGGTTTCATCGGCATAAACCATCAGGTTTTTGTGTTTTTCCCAGGCAGCCCGGATGACACCCAAGGCGGTCCCGTATCCCCCGGTGGCCAGTGCTCCCGCATTGCAATGCGTGAGCACGCCCGCACCTGCGGGAATCAAGGCCGCGCCAAAAGCGCCGATTTTGTGATTCATCGCGATGTCTTCTTTTAGGATAGCATCGGCTTCCGCAAGAAGCCGTTCACGAATGACCTCAAGTCCTTTATCCCGCAAGGCCAGCGCCCGCTGTTTCATCCGCTCAATCGCCCAAAAAAGATTGACGGCGGTGGGGCGTGTTGCCGCGAGTTGATCACAGCCTTGGAGCAGGACGGCGTAAAAAGCGTCAAAATCCTTGGCCGTAATAAGCCGGGCCGCAAGCACCACGCCGTAGGCCGCCGTAATGCCGATGGCAGGCGCACCGCGAACGACCAGGGACTTGATGGCATTTGCCACGGCATCCACATTCCGGCAATCCATATAAGTCACTTCTGCGGGCAGCTTTGTTTGGTCGATCAGGCGAACGGCACCCTCTTTCCATTCCACAGTCTTAAACATGAGGGTGATTGTAGGGAATGCCCCAAAGGCTGTCAATCTCGAAACCTGTGAGATGATCCGGGTTATTGCCTTAAGGGTTTAAGGAAAAATTTTAAAAATAGCGGGCTATTCTCCGCAATTTGCGCCTTGAATCTGAAAATTTTATCTCTTGAAAAATTCAACCCAGACTGAATCAGAGCTTCCTGAACATGACATGACCGGAGCTTCCTTAAATCGAAAGCACCCGACTCATTTCAAGCAAGCCGAGATCGAGCGGTTTTTTTGCTTTGACAATTTCAGACAAGGCTGTTGTCGTGATCTTCCCTTTTTGAAGCCCGACCAAGACATTGCTTTCGTTGCAGAGCAGCGCATTTACGGCGGCCGCACCGAAACGCGCCGCCAAAATACGGTCGAAGGCCGTGGGTTGGCCGCCGCGCTGCACATGACCGAGCGTTGTCAGGCGCAGATCGAAATCAATGGTTTCAGGGTGAGTTTTGAAATAGTGTGAAATTTCCAAGGCACTGAACTTCGCCCCCTCGGCGATGACGCCAATCGCATGTGTTTTTCCGCGTTCGTTTGATGCCCGGAAAATTTCCGCAATGGTTTCAGGGCCACAGGGAGCTTCCGGAATCGCTATGATCTCCGCGCCGCCCGCAATCCCGGACATAAGTGCGAGGTAGCCGCAGTTACGCCCCATGACCTCAACTAAAAAAGCGCGTTTGTGGGAGGACGCGGTTGTTTTAAGGCGATCAATGGCTTCCAGGGCAATATTCAGAGCCGTGTCCACGCCAAGCGTGATTTCACTGCCCGGCAGATCATTATCGATTGTGGACGCAATGCCCACCACGGGCATGCCAAGTGCCGAAAGTCGATGCGCGCCCGCTTGGGAGCCATTGCCCCCGATGACAATCAGGGCTTCAATGCCCTCTTTTTTAAGGGTTCTGAGGGCCGAATCCTGCCCCGCTTCCGTTTTAAATTCAAGACAACGGGCACTTTTGAGCAAGGTGCCGCCCTTGCTGATGATGCCGCCGACTTCTCTTGCACCCAGCGGGATGAAGTCGCCATCAATCAGTCCGGAGAATCCCTTGCGCACCCCCATAACTTCAAGACCCGCATAAACGGCCGTACGTGTGACGGCGCGAATGGCCGCATTCATTCCCGCAGCATCTCCACCGCTGGTGAGTACCCCGATGCGTTTAAACATGAACAAGACTCCTTATACTGAAAGCAGGGCAGGGAGCACCTTTCAATCCTGATTCTAACATGCGCACCTTAAAAAAAGCCCCAAAATCCCATACAAGAACTTGAGTCGATTCTACCCCTTTTATGATGCTTTGAGAAGGCGTAGAATAGAAGCGGGAACCCCGTGAATAAATCCCGGTCAGCACATAAAAAATATCCATGCTTCGTGTGCATTAGGAGGAAATCATGAACGCGCTCGCAAAAACCGACCGTTTGATTCTTTGGTTTGAAGAAGTGCAGTTGGATGATCTCCCGCTCGTGGGCGGGAAGAATGCATCCCTGGGAGAGATGTATCAGGCCCTGTCTAAAAAGGGGATTCAGGTCCCGAACGGCTTTGCGGTCACCGCGACGGCCTATCATTTATTTATCCGAAAAAACAATCTTTCCACGCAGATCGATGACATGCTCAAAGACTTGGATACGCATGATCTGGATAATTTGCGACAGCGCGGCCTTCGGGTTCGTCAGGCCATTCTTTCGGCTTCTTTCCCGTCCGTGCTGGAAGAAGAGATCACCCGGGCCTATGAGGCCCTCAGTGCGGGACGCGGTACGCCCGTGGATGTTGCCGTGCGCAGCAGCGCGACCGCGGAAGACCTGCCCGACGCCAGTTTCGCCGGACAGCAGGAAACCTATTTGAATGTGCAGGGCCGTCTCGCCCTGCTGGAGACCTGTAAACGCTGCTTTGCCTCGCTCTTCACGGATCGCGCCATTTCCTATCGCACAGACAAAGGTTTTGCCCGTCAGCGCATTGCGCTTTCCATCGGCGTGCAGCAGATGGTGCGTTCGGACCGCTCCGCATCGGGCGTGATGTTTTCCATCGACACAGAAACCGGTTTTCGCGACGCCGTGCTCATCAACGCCGCCTACGGTCTGGGGGAAAACGTCGTGCAGGGTTCGGTCAATCCCGATGAATACACGGTTTTCAAACCCACGCTAAAAAGCGGCTTCCGGCCCATCCTTCAAAAGACCTTGGGCAGCAAGGAGTTCAAGCTCATCTATGATATCGGCGGCGGCAAGATGGTGAAAAACGTGCCCGTCGCACCGGGAGACCGCGCGCGTTTCGCCCTTTCCGATGACGAAATCCTAACCCTGGCCCGCTGGGCCTGCCTCATCGAAGATCACTACAGTGCCCGAAAAGGCACGGACAGCCCCATGGACATCGAATGGGCCAAGGACGGGAACAACGGCCAGCTTTATATCGTTCAGGCCCGTCCGGAAACCGTTCAATCCCAAAAAAACCTCAAAAAAACCGAATCGTACATTCTAAAAAAAGACGGCGTGATTTTGGTGACGGGCCGAAGTGTCGGCGAAAAAATCGGCCAAGGGCCGGTCCGGGTCATCAAAGACGTGCATGATCTGCAAACCTTTCATGCCGGCGATGTTTTGGTCACCGACAAAACCGATCCCGATTGGGAGCCGGTCATGAAAAAAGCGGCGGCCATCGTGACCAACCGGGGGGGCCGCACCTGTCATGCGGCGATTGTGAGCCGTGAATTGGGCCTTCCCGCCATCGTCGGTACGGAGAACGGGACGGAAATCCTCAAAGACGGACAGGCCGTCACGGTTTCCTGTGCCGGAGGAGAGCTCGGCACGGTCTACGCGGGGCTCCTCCCTTTTGAAGTCGAGCAAATGGACTTTTCATCATTGCCCCGGCCGGAAACCAAAATCATGATGAATGTCGCCAATCCCGGCGAGGCTTTTCGGCTTTCCGCGCTGCCCAATGACGGTGTCGGACTGGCGCGTGAAGAATTTATCATCTCGTCCGCCATTAAAATCCACCCGATGGCCCTCGTCGAATATGAATCCTTAAAAGACCTTTCCGTCAAACGCGAGATTGACGGCCTCACGACGGGTTATGAAAACAAAGCCCGATTTTTTGTGGACAAGCTTGCCGAAGGGGTTGCGATGATCGCCGCCGCCTTTTATCCCAAGGATGTGATTGTGCGTTTAAGCGATTTTAAGACCAACGAGTATGCCAATCTCATCGGCGGAGCCCCTTACGAGCCGATAGAGGACAATCCGATGCTGGGATTCCGGGGGGCCTCGCGTTACACCCATGCACGTTACCGCGAAGGCTTTGCCCTGGAATGCAAGGCGATGAAAAAGGTGCGCGATGAAATGGGTCTGAGCAATCTTAAACTGATGGTGCCGTTCTGCCGCACGCTTGAAGAGGGGCGGAAGGTGCTGGAAGAGATGGCGGGACACGGCTTACGGCGGGGGGAGAACGGCCTGGACATTTATGTAATGTGCGAGATTCCGAGCAATGTTATTTTAGCCGAGGACTTTGCCGAGGTTTTTGACGGCTTCTCTATCGGTTCCAACGATCTGACACAATTGGTTTTGGGGGTGGACCGGGATTCGGAGATCATCGCGCCGCTTTTTGATGAACGCAATCCGGCGGTCAAAAAGATGGTGTCTTCCGTGATTCGAGCCGCCAAAAAAAAAGGCCGGAAGATCGGGATTTGCGGACAGGCGCCAAGTGATTATCCCGATTTTTCCGAGTTTCTCGTCTCACAGCACATCGACAGTATTTCCCTCAATCCCGACCGGGTCATGAAAACAACGCTCCTGATTCTGGAAATGGAACGCGCCTTGCGCGAATAGGGAAGCACTGACACAGGCGGAGTCTTTATATGAATGATCCGGTCGCCTCAAAGCATTTGGGCACGGTCATTTCCGTACGCGGCAGCGCATTGACACCGAGGCAGGGGCTTGCCTGCGGCGCAAGTCATTGCCGAACCCCCTGCAAGTCCCCGTTGGAAAAGCCACCCTGGGCCGAATGTTCAACGTATTCGGCCAAACCATCGGCCGGAAAAAACCGCTAACCCGCGAAGCGCAAAGGCGCCTTTTGCGCAGGCGGCGCTTTCTTTTTTGAACGGAGACGGCGCCGCTTTTCATTCGCAACCGCGACCGGATCAATGACCGACCCGCATTGCACACACTTCAGTACCGCAGCTTCCCCTTGTTTTGTAAACACGGCTTCCCGAATCATCATGCCGTGACAGCGTTGACATTTCATTTTGCACCTCCGGTGCATAAAGGGCTTACGCCCTTCGAAGAGCGGTTCGTCCTCTCCCCTTCTCTTGTTATGATGCTACCGTAAAAATGCCGAGACTTCTGTCACTTAAGTCACAACAATCAGATATTGAAGGAAGCCCTGATTAAGTCATGAATTCAAGTAGATAGCGGGAAGGCCCCCAAGATCGCGTTTCGGATTTCGAACATATGCCCGCAATTGCATTAGGGGGGGGGCTATGATAGAATTTTTCCAAAATTACAGGGGTACTCATGTCAGAAGAATCGTCCTTCACGGTGAAAGACCGGCGTACGGTCTTTCAAGAAACAAACGCTGAGAAATCGGAGCGGTCTGAAACGGCTGAAGCGAAGAAAGCAACTCAAGCGGAAGACCCTGCTTCCAAGTTGGCAGAAGCGACCGTGCAACATGTCTCGGTAAACTTTTCTTCTTTTATTCTCTCGCTTGGGACCTCTGCCTTGATTCATCTTGGACAGGAAGCGGATCCGGCATCCGGAAAAACATCGGTGGATCTGCCCAATGCGCGTCAGGTCATCGACCTGCTCACACTGCTGGAAGAGAAGACCCGGGGGAATTTAACCCCGGAAGAAAAAAACTTGGTGCAACAACTCCTCTATACTTTAAGAATGAAGTTTATCTCATTGGAACAGGATCACCACGTATAGTTTTTTCCTCACTTGGGGGATAGTTTGTCATGACCTCCACCTCTCTTGCTTTAACGCCGGTTTAGTGCGATTTTAAGGAGCCCGGCTTGTCTAAAAAATGGGTCTTCTCAATCCTGTTTGTACTCTTGGCCTTAACGGTCTCCGCCCACTTCTTGCTTCAAAGCACATTTTTTTCAAAAAAGCTCGAAGGTTTTGCCGAATCGGCTTTGGAAAAAACCCTGGGGAAACCGGTGAAGGTTTCGGGCGCCCGGCTCGATCTCTTGAGTGCCTCCGTAATACTCGAAGGCCTTTCCGTTCATCCGGACCTGTCCGATCAAGGCCCTTTATTTTTTGCAAAAACCCTCCATGCGGTGTTTAATCCGGACTCCCTTTTTACAGAAGCGGTCGTCATCAGAAAGGTCCGGATTGATTCCCCGGAAATTGTATTGACGGACACCGTGCTGACTGAACTTTTGTCCTCACTCAAAAAATCGCCCGCTAAAAATCAAATCGCCACGGGCGATGCCGGCGCACCGTCCGTTATTGTGCGGACGATTGAAATGACCGAGGGGCAATTCAGCTACGCAGGCGCGGGATGGCTCAAACAAGCAACTCTTTCGGGGATTGCACTTGAAATCAACCCGGATCTCGGCATGCAGCGCTTTGAATTGGGTCTGGTGGCAAAACAGGGGGCTTTTTCAACAAAAAACCTCAGCCGGGGAATTGACCGTTTTGAAGCCCGTGTCCTGATACAGGCTGACAAAATCCAAGTCAAAAACGGACGCCTTGTCTCCGGGGAGACAGAGTTCAGCACCCGCGGAGTCATTGACTTGGACAGTGAAGCGCCGTTGGCGCTGAGGCTTGATTTGCGTTTGCCAATAGATCCCGACGGGACACCGGGCTTGGGCCCGCCGCTTCAACAATTTCTGAAAGACCGCGCCCTTTCGGGCGAGCTGATTTTCACGGGTGCAATGACGGGGGCGATGCCGGATGTTTCACTGGAAGGTATACTCGCCGTGCCGAGATTTGCCCTTGCAAATGAAGATATCGGCACACTTGAAGCCGCGTTGCTTTACGACGCAGGACAGCTCACATTGTCGAAGGTTTCGGGAAAACTCTTTTCCGGCACGTTTTCCGGCGAGCTTCAAGCACCGCTTGCGGCACGCAGTTCGCCGCCTGATGCGGAAATACAGCGAAACGCACTGCAAGCCGCGCTGCAATACAAAGACCTTCCCGCAGATCGGCTCATGGCGGTTTTGCCGCTTTCAGGGGCCTTGAAGCCCCCTTTGCTAAAAGGGGTGTTTGTGACAGGGGAAATGCAAGCAAGGGCGGTACACATGCGCCCCGAAGACATTCAGGCAAGGGGCACGCTCTCGGCTCAGCGTCATGCGCTCTTCTCCGCTCCGCCATTGAAGGATGCCGCGCCTTTGGAAAGAGGCCTCTCCCTTTTTGAATCCGGAAAACTCCAGTGGCGCTGGTCTTCGGCAGGCCTTGTTTTGAACGAAGCCACATTTGATTTTCCGGACTTACGCTTATCTTTGGATGGGCAATGGCACCCCGAAAAAGGCTATGCTTTTGAGAGCGCATTACACAGTACGGATGTAAGCGAAGTGGCTTCTGTTTTTTATCTGCCTTTAACCGGGGCTTTGGAGGTGAAAGGGCGTGTGTCGGGGCGGGAGGGCCTGCCCCATTTTGAGGGGGCGCTCTCAGCCAAATCCGGCACACTGAAAGGGCAGTTCTTCTCATCCTTTATTTCGGAGCTGGCACTTAAAGGAAGACGGCTTGAGATAAAAAAAGCGGCCCTCAGTCTCCCGTCCAAAAAGGAAAAGGCCTATGCAAGTCCCGCAGGGTTTTACACGGCATCGGGGAGCTTGGATTTCGATGATCTGAAAAACCCGGGGTTTGACATCAAGCTGAAGGTCCAAAACGGCAACCCTCAAGAGGTGTTTCGGTTCCTGGATTTGGAGATTCCCCTGTATGCTTCGGCAAAGGGCAGCCTTTTCATTCAAGGGAAGCCCGCCGCCTTTTTTGTAAAAGGGCCGCTCGAAGTCTCTTCGGGCTCTCTCTATGGGGAAACGTTTGAAGCGGGCCGGGTTGATCTCACCGTAACGGAAAAGGAAGTCTTGCTTGAAAACGTCGTCCTGCGCAAACAGAATCGCCGCCTGACGGGAAGCGGCGGCATAGCATATGATGAAACCTATTGGCTGAACATCAAAGGAGATCGACTGAACATAGCGGACACCGTCTTGTCGCACCGGATGCCGGCATCTCTCAGCGCGGTTGTCGGCTTAGCGGTTTCCGGCAAGGGGAGCTTTTCCGAACCGCAAATTCGTTTTGTCGCTGCGGTGGAAGATTTGCGTTACGGCGAACTGCATGGGATTCAAGGCACGATTACGGCCGATTGGGTAAAAAAAACAGTCGATTTTCAAGCCGATTTCCCAAACCATCGGCTCAGTATGAGCGGTGCCGTACAATTGCAAACCGACTATCCCTTTTCTTTCGAGGGCGTATTTACAGATTTCCAAATCGACCCGTTTTTTAGCGCGCGGCCCGGCCCGCTCTCGGACTTAGGGCTTCGGGCTTCGGGAAACCTTCGCGGCAGCGGCACACTCCCGGCATGGCAAAAGGTCAACCTTTCTGGACATTTGGAGGCGGTGACTGCCGATTTCGGCGGCTATAAACTGGAAAATGACGGGCCGCTTCCCCTTCTTGCCCGAAACGGCACCTTTTCTTTTCAAAATGCGCGGTTTAAAGGAGAGAATACCGCCCTCGTTTTAAACGGAAATCTAACGGTGCTGGAACGTTGGGGGCTTTTTCTCAAAGGCGAGGCGGATTTAAACCTCCTGACATTTTTTTCAAAAAAGATTACGTCCGGCAGCGGCAAAGTTGTCTTGGATCTTTCGGTTTCCGATCAGTGGCATACGCCGCGCTTGCGGGGGGAGTTAAACATGGCAAACGGAAAACTCCGCGCCGCGGATCTGTCTCAACCCATTGAGGTGGCGAGCTTCTCCGCACTTTTTAATGAACGACAGGTCATCCTGGAAAACCTGCAAGGCGGCACGGGAGGAGGATCGTTTCGCGCCACAGGCAAAGCCGAACTTTCCGGGTTTAAAGTGGATCGCTTCAGCTTCTTGCTTGAACTCACCAAAGTCCGTGTGGATTTGGCCGAAGATTTGCCTGCCACCATCGGCGGAGAACTCTTTTTTCAGAAAAAAGGCACACTGCAAACCCTCAAAGGCGATTTGAGGCTTAAAAATGTGATCTATGAAAAAAGGATGGACCTGCGCCAATTTGTGCTGGATTTTACGAAAAAAGAACGAAATGCGCTCTCGGAGGAAACCCCGATTATCGGCCAGACATTGATTAATATTCACCTTTACGGCAATGAAGATATCTGGATCGACAACAATCTTGCGAAGATGCCGCTGGTGGTGGATTTGCTCGTGAAGGGATCTTTTGATCAACCCAACCTCTTGGGGCGGATTGACATTCCCGAAGGAGATATTTATTTCCGCTACAACACCTTTGAGATTATTTCGGGATCGGTCCGTTTTTTGGATTTGGAGGAGATTAATCCGACACTTGAATTGGCCGCGCGGACGAATGTGCGAAACATTGTTACGGATCGGAATTACACTATCGATCTGAACTTGGCAGGCACACTGACGCAGGTGACCTTAGATTGGAGTGCTTTCCCCGCACTCTCGGATACGGATATTTTATCCCTGCTGGCAATTCGGAAAACCACGGCAGATTTGGCGCAAAACGAAGGCCCGGGCGCAGGCGCGGAAGCCACAAACTTTGTCGTCACGGAATTTTTAGCCGAACCGGTGGATCAGATTACAGGCATGGTCGGGGAGCCGGTCGAGCAGATCACCGGTATTGACCATATTCGTGTTGAGCCCTCCATTGGCAGAACAAATACGAAAGCAACGGTCGGCACACGCTTGACGGCCGAAAAACGGCTCATGAAAGACCGCTTGATCGTCATCTACACCACAACGCTTGACCCCTCTGAAGAAGAAGTGATTCGCATGGTTTACGAGATTAATAAAAATGTCTCTCTGGTCGGAAAACGAGAAGAAGACGGACAACTGGGGGGGGACATCCGATTCCGTTTCGAAATCCGTTAGGGTCACTTCATGCTTGAAGCGACACCTGCATTTTCTCTCAAAATCCGTTTTTATCTTCCGGCGCTTTTTTTTCTTTTTTTCAATGGTGCAGGCTCCCTATTTTTTTTCAACAGTGCAAGCTTCGCGGCTGAAGCCCCCAGGGATGAGATAAGGCTCGCCTTGGGCAAAAACTGGGGGGGACGGGTGATTGACGAGATTCGATTTGACCGAAGCGGCCTCTATGAAGAAGCGGAACTTTACGATCTCATCGGCTTTCGTCCGGGAGAAGTCTACCGGACCCGGCTCAGCCGTGAAGCCGTTATGCGTCTTTATGAAACGGGGCGATTTGAATCCGTTTGGATCAGTCTGTCCGACCGCGGGGAAAAGGCCGTCGTGCTTCACATTCACTGGCGCAAAAAACGCCTGATGAAGTCGATTCGCTTTTCCAATAACCGCGTGCTTTCTGATGAAGCCTTAAGCGAAGTCGTGAGCGTGCAGCCCGGGACTTGGTTTAGTGATCGTATTTTTGAGGACATCTTGTCCAACATCAGAACCCGTTACAGACAGGCAGGCTATTTTCAGGCAAAGGTTGCGGCTTCATTCAAAACATCTCCGGACGATCCGAAAGGCGTGGATGTTGTCATTGCGGTGGAGGAGGGCCTGCGCACCCGTATCCGTAAAGTGCGTTTTAATGGAAAGACGGTTTTTTCGGATTTACGGCTGGGCCTTAAAATCTACTCCAATGCGAGCGAATATTATCTTTTTGATGAACTGGAAAAAGACATTCTTCGTCTGAAAGCCTTTTATGAAGAAAAAGGCTATTTTCGTGTTGTAATCGGCCCCGTCGGCGTAAATCATGACGAAACAAGCAATGAAGTGGATATTGACATCACCATTCAAGCGCATGAACAATTAAGTCTTTTTTTTGAAGGCGACACCCTATATAAACGGAAAATATTGGAGTCTTTGCTCTTGATTCAAAAAGAACGCAGCGTGGCGCCCGGGGTACTCGAAGGCAGTGCGGAAGCCATCACACGTTTTTATATCAGCGAGGGTTACCCTTTGGCCAAAACCCGGCTTTCGCCGGAACCGGAGTTCAACCCGGATCGGATTGCTGTTTATTTTTCAATCGAAAGCGGCCCCAGGGCGATTGTCAAAGATATTCGTTTTTCCGGTCATTATGCCTTTTTAAATAAAGTTCTGCTCAGACAAATCGCCTTAAGTCCGTCCAGCCTGTTGAACAAGGTTTATTTTACACAAGACGCCCTCGAAAAAGACGCCAGGGCCCTCACGCTTTTTTATCGGGAGCAGGGTTTTAAAAATGTCGTCGTAAAACCAAAAGTCGATTGGAATGATGCTAAGACCGAAGCCCGTCTCTTATTTGAAATTGATGAAGGCGTCCGTACGCGGATCCGATCAATCGAAATTGAAGGCAACACCGCCCTCGATACAAAAACCCTGAATAAAGCATTGCCGATTGAAGTGCAGATGCCTTTTACGCTTGCCAAAATGAGAGAAGGGCGCCGCGCGCTTTTATCGCGTTATGCCCGAAAAGGTTTTCTTCGTGCGGAAATCACATCGGAACTGCATTTCTCTCTGGATCAAACCGATGCCCTCTTGCGCTATCATGTCACCGAAGGTCCGCAGACCTTCTTTGGCGATATCCGGCTTGAGGGCAATCAATTCACACAAGACTTTGTTATCTTGCGGGAGCTGCGTGTGAAAACAGGTGAACCCTACGATCCGGGCGCGATTCTGAAATCACAACAACATCTCTACAAGACCGGTTTTTTTTCTTCCGTGCGCCTTGATCCGGTTCGAGATGAAGCCCCGGATGCAGTGCGTCTTCCGGAGCAAGGCCGGAACGAGGTGCGGGATCTCAAAATCTCCGTCACTGAAAAACCCCGAATCGCGCTTGATTTCGGTGTGGGTTATGCCGACCGCGAACGCACTCGCGGTATCATCGAAATTACACACAACAATCTGTTGGGCTCGGGACAATCCGTCAGCGCGCGCCTCCAGCGCAGCCGCGTGGAAGAACGGTATTTTTTAATTTATCGAAAACCCTGGTTTTTTGACGAAAGCATTACGGGACGCATTACGGCTTCCTATTTGGATTTACAGGAAGTTGCTTTTGATTTGGAAACCTTCAGCATTGTCGCCGGGGTTGAAAAAACCTTTTCGCCGCGATTGACCGGGGCATTGCTTTATCAAATTGAACGAAAACAAACCTCGAATGTGGCACCAAAAGCCGTTCAAGCGGATGAAGATAAAGACCGCTTTATTATTGGAAGTTTCAATCCTTCTTTTATCTACGATACACGGCATGATCCTTTTAATCCGAGATCGGGTTCCGTCACAAGCCTCGTATTTCGCGACGCGGCAAAAATCCTGGGTTCTGAAGTGCAATTGCTCAAGGTGACCTTGCAACACAGGTCGTATCACGCACTTTCCAAAAACTGGGTGTTTGCCTTTTCCGGGCGTTTCGGTGTTGCGGAGCGTTTTGGAGAGACCGAACGCATTCCGATTGCCGAACGTTTTTTTGCGGGGGGGCGGAATACCGTGCGCGGTTATGACGAGGATGAACTCGGTGTTTTAGGGGCGACCTTTATTGATGGTGCGCCGACCGGGGGCAACGCCATGTTTATCTTAAATGAAGAACTGCGTTATGCCTTGCCAAAATCCTTCGGCCTTGTTTTCTTCTTGGATCACGGCAATGTCTGGGAGCGTTATCAGGAAATCGCACTTTCGGAGGTTAAATCCACCGTGGGCATGGGGCTGCGTTACAATACGCCGATCGGCCCCTTCCGCCTGGACTGGGGTTATAAATTAAACCGCGAGGGTGATGAAAGCCCTTCCCTGTTTCATTTCACACTCGGGCATGCCTTTTAAAGGAGGAGAGTCAGGAGGGAGGCTTCGCTTCGGGTGCCTCCGGTTTTTCGTGGCTATGTTCATGCACGTGGTAGAAGCCCGCATGGTCCGGATTATGTAAATGTGTGTGCGTGCCCGTAGGGGGGACGGGCAGCGCGCGCACTTCTTTTTTGAGGGGGCCGACGCGCTCCCGAATCATCTGATAGGCATAGGCCAGGACAAAAAAACTTGCGGCAACCAGGACGATGGTCGCGCCAGAAGAAACATCAAAATAAAAACTCACATACATGCCCAGCGTTCCGCCCAGCACTCCCAAAACAATCGATAGGAAGACCATTTTATTGAAACTGTCTGTGAGCACGCGCGCGGTCACCGCAGGCATGATGATGCCCGCGGCGATCATTGTAACACCCATGACCTGCATCGATACGATAATAACTGCGGCTAAAATGAGCGAAAAAAGGCGTTCAACCCAGTCTACGGGCACACCGTAAATGCGCGCCACTTCGGAATCAAAGGTTGTGAATAAAAACTGCCGATAAAAAATAAAGATCAATAAACCGGAAACCAGGGCAACAATGCAGATAATCCAGAGATCTTCCGTGGTGACCCCCAAAATATTGCCGAACAGTGTGGCTTCAAAACTTTTTGTGAATTTCCTGTAGCGGCTGATGATCGCGACCCCGACGGCGAAACTCGCCGTCGTGATGACGCCAATCGCGGCATCTGCCCCGACTTTCTTTTTCCGCGCAACCGCATTGATGAGCAGGACGGAGAGAAAACCCCAGGCCCCCGCGCCCACATAAAAATTCCACTGCATGACGGTGCTGACCACCGCTCCGCCGAAGACGGCGTGGGAAAGCCCGTGGCCGATGTAACTCATGCGCCTTAAAACAATGTAGACCCCGATCAGCGCACAGATACCGCCAACCAGCGATGCGGCCAGAATACCGTGAATAAAAAATTCATATTTGAGCGGATCGATCAAAAAACTCAATGGCGATGGACTCCACTGTCTTGCGTTTTCTGTTTTTCGTGCCGGTGTTTTTCAAAGTGATGTCCCGCATGCGGGCTGTCATCCACCATCATGACATCTCCTTGCCGGATGACGGACATTTCCGACTCATAAGTCTGCGAAAGTACTTTTGAGGTAAAAACTTCGTCGGGATCGCCCTGCGCCACGATTTTTTGATTAAAACAAATCACCCAGGGCAAATGACGCGCAACGGCGTTTAAGTCGTGTGTGGTGAGCAAAATGGTGACGCCTTTGCGGTTGAGTTCCCCAAGTAAATGCAAGATGGCATGTTGCGTTTTGACATCCACCCCTGAGGTCGGTTCATCTAAAATCAACAACCGAGGATTGCTCACCAGGGCGCGTGCGAGAAAGACCCGCTGTTGTTCTCCACCGGAGAGCATCTTGATTTGCCGGTCGGCATAATGTCCGATATTCAGTTGATTCAAGAGCTCACGAATTATGCGGCGTTCCTCTCGGGTCAGCCAGGGCAGGCGCGTTGATTTGCGGTAAAGCCCCATTGCCACGACTTGTTCGACCGTGACGGGAAAATCCCAGTCCACGGTTTCAATCTGGGGCACGTAGCCCACTTCGTCGGGTGCACGGCCGTTAATTGTTTTGCCGGCGACCGAAATGCTGCCCGAAAGCACGGGTGTGATGCCGAGGATGGATTTGAGCAGCGTGGATTTTCCCGCGCCGCTGGGGCCGACCAGACCCGCAAATTGACGCGGAAAGAGTTTTAAGGAAAGATTCTGAAAAACGATCTTTTTTTTGTATCCACAGGTAACCTTTGAAAAAGAAACCAGCGATCTTGCCTGTGCATCGGATGCCGCCTGCGCCATGATCAGTTCAGATCTTTGCCGGTGGTGGTGGCGGTCAGCTTGCCGTGCTTGACGCCTTTGGTGGCGATCAAGCCATTGGCGATTTCTTTGATCCTGCTGCTCTGTCCCCGCACAACCAGGACTTCGAGGCAGCGGTGATGATCCAGATGGATATGCAGGGTGGACTGAATCAGTTCGTTGTACTGATGTTGCAATTCAGTGAGGCGTTCCGTCAACTCCGGCACATGGTGGTCATAAACCATCGTGATGGTGCCCACGGTTTCTTTATTGTCGTCCCATTCCTCTTCGACCAAGTGATTGCGAATAAGATCGCGCAAGGCTTCGGAACGGTTCGTATAGCGTTTCCGTTCAATGTAGTCGTCGAAGGTTTTTAATAACTCTTCATCAATGGAAACGCCGAAACGGATGAGTTTGGACATCGGACACTCCTTACTATTTTCCCCCTTAGAAAAAGGGGGCGGTTGCATTTCCAGTATACTCCGACTTATTACTGATTGCTGGGGTCGATGCCTTTGAGGGCCTCCGCACTGCCGCCGAGGACTGTGGCCATCGTGCGCACGTTTTCCAACATCATGCCGATGTAGCTGTTTTCCGGCGCGCCGTCTTCACCGGGCAGATCGTCATCCCGCAGCGTGGAGATAAATTTGACGCCTGCTTCTTTTCCGATTTGATTCATGATTTTGCTGGGGAAAACCTCAGAACCGAATATCGCCGGGACTTTTTGGGCTTTGAGTTGATCGATCAGCCGCGCCATTTCGCGCGGCGAGGGATCGGCAAAAGAAGAAGGCTGTATCGCACCGACCACTTCACAACCGTAACGCGGGCAAAAATAAGCCCAGGAATCGTGATAGGTCAGCAGTTTGCGATTCTTTTTGGGGATGGTGGCCATCGCGGTCATAATGGCCTTGTCCAGTTTGACCAGGCGGACAAGATAGTCATTGGCCCGCCCTTCGTAATAGGCTTTGTTTGCAGGATCGCGTTGCACGAGCGCGTCCCGGATGAGCTCAACATATTTCATGGCGTGTGCGACATTGAGCCAGAGGTGTGGATTCGGATGGCCGTGCGATTCGGGAAAGCTGAAATCGAAAAGCCATTCTTTCCGGCTGATGGTAGCGTCGCCCAATTTTAAAAAAGTGGCCCCCTTTTTTTTGTTGGCCTTGGCCAGGTTTTCCGTGGGAATCTCAAGCTCCAGTCCGTTGTAAATAAGCAGATCCGCTGCCGCGAGAAACTTAATGTCTGAGGGGGAAGGTTCAAAGGTATGCGAGTTAGTCCCTTCCGGAACGATGCCGTGCAGAATAACCTTGTCGCCCCCGACATTTTTCACCAAGTTTGTGATAGGGGATACGGTCGTGACAATGTTAAGTTTTTCGGCCCGGGCCTCCACCGCACCGGCGGCAAGTAGGATTGCAACTGCGGCGATATAAAATTTGTATTTCGATACTGTGTTCATGATTTTTCCCCTTTTTTTCTTCATGAATTTTAAGAAAGTTTTAGCGTCGCTATAACTGCTTTGCGCTATGATGAATAAAAGCCTCAAGCAAAATCGCCGCATCGCGCACGGCTTCGGCAAATTCCCGTGTGGCTTTGTCGGATGATGCAAGTGATTCCGCCTTCGCCACCAGTTCCTGCAAGGACAAACCCGCATAATCGGCAATCAGCCCGGTCCCGACATTGCCGTCGAAATCAATCACATATTTTTCACTCACCCCCATAATGGCGACTTGCGTGATGTGCTGTTTGTCGTCAATGCCCACGGCCAATTTAATGTCACCGTGACGATAGCCCACTTTCACGATGTAGGCCGCACCCATTACGGCCTTGCTCTTTTTATCGCTGGCGAGATAGTAGCTGTGCCGGTCGGTCTCCAATTCTACCGCAAAGGTTTTTTTAGCCCAACTTGCAGCGGTATCAGGCAGCGGTTGTTTGCGTTTAACGAGCCGCGCCTCTGCGGGCAGCATGGCTTTGAGCACCGCTTTTTTCTTCATAAAAGTGACCATCGGCCCGGCGTGTCCTTTGTGAGCTATGGCGATTTGAGGTGAAAGTGTCAAAACGGTCACAAGAAGAACCAGCAGCGAAATCATCTGTGATCTTAGGTGTTTTTGTGATGGATTAAAATTTTTCATGATGACTCCTTATGCTATAAAAAAAGTCTTTTTTATTCCCGGCTATTGCATCGCCTTCGTTTTCACCCAAAGTACGGCACCGGACTCCACCGGATAAGCTTTACCTTTGTGCTGCATCGTTTCACCGTCATCAAGCAGGGCGGCAAAACCCCACCAGCCGGCGCGCGGCATCACATAGGTAAACACGCCGTTTGCATCGGTTTTCACCACTTGGGTAATGAAGGGGTCGGAAGGTGCCGTCACCTCGCCTTTTTTGTTGTAATACTCGACTTCGACGGTCGCAAAGGGGGCCGTTTGACCGTTCAGCTTTACGATGCCCTGAAAGACGTTCCCCACCCAAAGCCCGTAGGGACGTGTGAGCGGGATGATTTCCGCTTTTAATCCCAGCTCCCGATCCCAACCCTCTTCCACACCAAAGGCGTTGACCACCGTTTTGGTGTAATGGACGATGAAGACGGATTCCGTTTCTTCCCAATAGGGTTGCGGTTGAACAAAAAAGATGTGGTCGCCGGGTTTTTTGATCTTGTATTGCGTTTTGAAAGAGGAAATGGTTTCACCCACTCGATCCTGAGAACTGTTTTCTTCCAAAGTGCCGAGCAGGTCTGTCGTTTTTCCGGCCACCCAAACACCAAAGGCCTTGGGGCGCTGTAGGTTTAAAGCGATTTGTAAAAAAGGATGGGTGAACACAAGCTCCAGGCCGATTTTACGTTTTTTTGCAGATGAAACAATTTCGTCCGATGGAATAATCATCTGAAAGTGGGCAAAGGCCGGCGCAAATGCGCCGGCCAAGAAAAATATCGAGAGCGAAAGGAGTACCGCTTGAATCCTGTGTATAATCCATCTTGTTAAAAATCGTGCCATCTCCATATCTCCTTCTGTAATTACAGTGCGGTTGCCCAACCAAAGCTCCAGCGAAACTTTTCATCATTGGAAATGCCGCCTAACTCCTGCATGATGGGGTAGGAAAAATTGGCATAAAACCCCTGTTTTTCGTTAATTTTAAAATTGATGCCGGGAGACACATAAATCACATCGCCTCCGCTGTTTTTCTTGACTTCATCATTTTCAATATCCTGATCAAAGAAAATGCCGTTAAGTTCAATGACCGGGACGATTTTGTCATGATGTTTAAAACTAAAGGCAATATCCGCCTGCCAGGAGTTGCCGGAACGGAATTCCTTGGCACCTTCCGTAGCAAAACGATAGATTAAATCCGCATCCAGGGCAATGAATTCACCAAACAAGTGCCCGCTGTAAGCCACCCCGCCCTGAAAGGTAATGGCGCCGCTGCCCGGCTGGTTGTGCGTGCCGAGGATTTCGCCGAGATCCGTCCTGTTTGTGATCTTTCCTGTCGGAAGAATGACACCAAACACAGAGGCCCACATATTGTCACCGTCATTAAAAAAGCGGTAGCGGCCCGTAATCAAGGTATCGCCGAAACCGGGGGAGCTGCCGGTGCGAGAAATACAGGACGGACTTAAATTTTGCGGATTTTTCCCTTCAGCATCTACCTGAAAACATGTATTTGCATTATCATCTCCATTATCCTTGAAGCCTTTGAAATTGTTATATTGCAGCATGATGCTCATATCCATGTCCTCATTCACTGGAAACCCGAAGGATAGGAAATAAGCATCTTCGCTTTCGTGCATATGGACATCTTCACCATCTGCTTTAAAATCCACCATCTGCTGGTCCGTAAAGGTTTCATATCGCCGCGCATCCCAACGCAGACCGAAGACCGGCTCTTCCAAGATTTGCGCGCCAACGGCATTGATACTGCCCGAGCCGCCGCCGCGAATGGACTCGCCGTGTGCATGGACTTCTGTGGCATTCACAGCCAGAAAAAGACCCAAAAAACTTCCTAAAACCCCGCCGATCATTGGATTGAATTTCATAAAACGTCCTCCATTTGATTTTGAAAACGGGCACCCGTAAGACGGGCGCCTCTCGCCGCCGTATCAGTGCTTTAAATATAAAAGGTGAAATCTAAAGCCGCGAGAGGCGGACCCCGGACGGAGGGGGCGAGTCGATCTGCGGCCCGCACGCTTTGAGACCTTCGCGTATCGTGCCGCCGGAATGAAAGGATATCGGTTTTTAAAGAATGTTCGGGGGAAAATTCCCCCAGAAAAAAACGGTTGTGATGGTCATGCCATGTCTTGTTTGAAGCGGACTGAAAACCTGCTTCTCCCTTGTTTAAGTCAAGCGGCTGAGTCCGCCGGACCACCGTTTTTTTCTGGGAATCCGGGTGATGATCCGCCAAAGACTTAAATTGAAATCCGACATGCCGGTGTTCTTCTGTCCCGCCTTCATGGTGGTGTACGGTGACAAAGCGGGGAAGCGAGGTTTGAATAAAAAACGAACTCAGCAAAAAAAAGCAAAAAAACAGGATGTGCCCTTTCGGATTGCTTTTTTTGATTTGTCTCAATCTGCGCATTGCCACCGGTCCCGCCTGTTTAATCGTGTTACGGTTTATGAAATAATAACACAAAAATCGAAGCTGTCAAGAACCAGGTTGTGCGCGACCTTTTTCAGGGGCGGGGCTTCTAGGATGCGTATTGCGGAGGGACAAAAAGGGGCAAGGCCTTCCGATCATCAGGCCTTGCCCCTTTTGTGTTTATTTGATTTTTTTGATTAATGTATGTGTTCGTGTATTTCGGTTTCGTGCCCGGC
>Ga0256830_1000771_pt1 | contig 23945 bp, 26 predicted proteins | sample 128326metaG_FD_190537 | JGI IMG/M metagenome (GOLD analysis project Ga0256830, IMG submission 190537) | Hydrothermal vent microbial communities from Lau Basin, Pacific Ocean - 128-326 | ecosystem: Environmental > Aquatic > Marine > Hydrothermal vents | place: Pacific Ocean: Lau Basin | collected... | reverse complement strand
CCTCCACTTTCTTGTGGCAAGAACTGCATTCTACAATGCCATAAGCAGGATAGGTGCAAACTCTGCTGGAAGTCTTTCTGCAACCAGGCTTTTCTTTGCAGTTGTATTCGGCTTCTCGATGGGTGAGGAGATTGGAGCAAAGATTCTTGTTATGGCCGTGCTGATTTTCGCTGGCATATACCTGATTTCAACTCCCGAAGGAGCGGGTGATGTGAAAGGGATTGCACTTGCTCTTCTGACAGGTTTAACCACAGCCCTCTCTTCTGCAACTGTCAAGATTGGTATGGAGATAGACCCTGAGCCTGTTTTCGGAAGTGCAATTGGATATGTGACCTCAACTCTACTCTTTCCACTCTTTTTCAGATACAGAAAAAAAGGAGGTGAGAAATTCTTCATTCCAGCAGGAGTTTTTGTGGGCATGGGGCACTATCTCAGATACAGGGCACTGATAACCTATCCCATAAGCGTTGTTGAGCCCGTGCTTAGCATATATCCTCTCTTCACCCTTATTCTGACGGCTCTGGCAATGGGCAGAATAGAAAAGATCAGCAGAAACATAGTGATTGGATCGGTACTTATTGTTCTTGGAGTTGAAAGCTATCATCTGCTCTGAGAGTGAGTGTAATATACCCTGTGGATGGCTGTAAAATGTGCCAAAATGGCAACAACAAGGAGAGCATAGTATTCCAGCCCTGCGATCAAACCTCCAATCAGGATCAGTGTTCTCTCGCCTCTTTCTGCGATGCCAACATCACATCTTTCAATAATCGTCTCTGCCCTTGCCCTCGTGTAACTCACCATCAATGCGCCAACAACAGCAATTGAAGCAAGAAAGACATGCCCTGAATGTACCCCGATTGCGATTATAACTGCCGCATCAACATACCTGTCCATAACAGAATCGAGAAAACCACCAAACTCTGACCTGAGGTTTTCATTTCTGGCAAGAGCGCCATCGAGTGCGTCAAGTGAAGAACTTATCAGAAGGAGAAAAACGCCGATTATAGTTTTTCCCGCAAATATGAAGTAGGCTGAAGTGAGACCTAAAACAACAGCAACTACAGTCAGATGGTTGGGCGTGATGCCTGATCTGACAAGGTGCACTGTGACAGGTTTGAGAAGGCCGGTTACCGCTGGCTTAAACCTGCTCAGCATTGTTTTCCCTTTTCACCAGTGTACACAGTTCACAGAGCTTTATACTTAAATCTTCCTCGCTGAGCTTACCCTCTTCAATCTCATCTGCAATCTCCCTTATCCTCTCTTTCAGTTTCTCGCTTCCACCTACACCCCTTTTTCCATGAACATACTGGCTCACTGCAGCAATTGTTATGCCCAGTATTTCAGCTACCTCCTTCTTCTTGTGACCTCTCGCAACCAGTTCTCTTGCGATTTCACCTCTGATTACGGGTATTATCCTCGAGGCAAACACCTCACATGGCGACTTCATATTAACACCGATAATTTTCAGTGCTCCATTATTTAACTCTTACTGGATTGCTTTTTTAAAGCACATCACTACAAATAAATCTGAAATGTAGACTTCCGGATATTCAAGACGATGCCACCCACAAAGTATTTTAAAATTTTACCTGAAATTTCAGTGTGGGCTTTCTGATTGCTGTTGAAGGGATAGATGGCTCCGGGAAAACAACCATGGCCGTGTATATAAAAAGCGTTCTGGAAGATTTTGGATTCAGAACCCATGTGCTGAAAGAACCAAGCGACAGCGTTTACGGGAGAATGATAAAGACATCTGAAAAGAGATTCCCTCCTGAAAAAGAGCTTGAACTTTTCATACTTGACAGGATTGAGGACGTGGAGAAGAACATTCTCCCAAGAATCAGCAAATGCATATCGGTGGTGATGGACAGATACTATTATTCGAGTGTTGCATATCAGGGCGCTTTCGGAATCGATCCTGAAGAGATACTCAGAAGAAACGAGGAGATTGCACCAAAGCCAGATCTGACAGTACTGATTGACGTTACACCTGAGACTGCCATGAAAAGGATATCAAATAGAGGCAAGTTCACCGGATTCGAGGAGCTGAAGTATCTGAAAAGGGTTAGAGAGATATATCTTTCAATGAACTCCGATGAAATTGTATTGATCAATGGTGAGAGGCCCATAAATGAAGTAAAAGAAGAATGCTACAATGCTGTGGTGGATCTGATTTCATCGAGAGGTTCTCTTTTTGAGATGGCTCTGAGAAAATGGTATTAAAACGTGCCATAAGCTGCTTTCAGCAAATCCTTATCCGAAATCATACCTGTAAATCTCTCATTTACATCCAGAACGGGCAGATAATCAAGATCGGATTTGTCCATTTCTCTCGCAACCTTTGAAATAGGAGACTGGGGGTTTGCAAAAACTGGTTTTTTCATGAAATCCTTTACAGGCTCTCTTGGGAGCTTCACAACACTGACCTCAAAATACTTAACCGCATAGTCTCTTATCCCCTCCCAGGCCCACTGATCGTCAGAATCGCTGGAAGAAGGATACTCTCTCGATTCTATGAAATCCTCGATAAGGGTTTCAGTGAGGAGAATCTTTTCATCAATAATTCCAACAACTCTCGATTCCGAGTCAAGAACGGGGCATGCTTCAGTGTTTCCTATCCTCATTATTTCCCCCGCCACATTGAGGGGCGTGTCCTCCCATACACATACCGAGGAGTTTGAAATATACTTCCCAATCGGTTCCTCTATGCCTTTTTCAGCAAGAACTCTGATTACATCTCTGACAGTTATTATGCCAACCAGCTCATCATCCCTAACAACTGGAAGTCTTCTGAACTCTGTTTCAGAAAATATTTTGATTATATCATTTATGTCTGTTTCAGGCATTACATAAACCGGATCGGGTGTCATAAGAAGAGCAAGCTGATCCTCTTCTATTTTTCTCAGTATGTCTTTTCTTGTAACGATCCCCACCAACCTGCCATTTTTGAGAACAGGAACTGAGGATATGTCATGCTTCTTGAAAAGCTCAAGAACATATTCCCTTGTATTTGGCAGTTCCGCCCATATGACATCCGGATTCATCACCACTTCAGCTTTCATCTCACTCTACCCTAATACTGCCAAAATAAATATTTTTCTGATCGAAAAATTGACGAAACGTTTCAGTCCTGCCTCATTCTCTTCTTTCCAACAATTACAAGATAGGCAAGGAATGAATCAAGCTGGATTCTTTCGTGTGCACCCTCAGTCAGCCTGAAGTCTATTTCACCAAGCCTGTCAATCAGAACAACCTTCAGAGATTCATCAAATTTTGCAGAAACTATCTCCCTGTACAACTGAGAGATCACATCCTCCCCGCTCATTCCATATTCGATCATCAGACTGTCAAGATGTTCTCTCGCTGCCAGAAAATCACCCTTCAAGGCAGTTTCAATGAGCTTTTCAATGTCCTCCGGCTTGGCAGTCGCGGTTATCTGATAAATCACGTCAGATGTGATTTTCTTTCCAAGAGCAGATGCTCCCTGAAGAGCGTTTATTGCCTTTCTGAAGTCTCCACCTGAGATGTAAATTAAAGCCTCCAAAGCCTCATCCTCGATTTCAACGCCTTCATTCCTGCAAATCTGAGCAAGTCTTTTTTTCATAGCTTCCTTAGGTACAGGTCTGAACTTGAAAACGGCACACCTACTCTGAATGGGCTCTATAATCCTGCTTACATAATTGCAGCTCAAAATGAACCTGCAGGTCTTTGAATACATCTCCATAGTTCTCCTCAGTGCAGCCTGAGCATCAGCGGTAAGAGCATCGGCCTCATCGAGAAAGATTATCTTGAACGGAGCAGAGATGGGAGCAGTTCTTGCAAATTCTTTTATCTTGTGCCTCACAACATCAATCCCTCTTTCATCACTTGCATTCATTTCTATGAAATTGTCCTGCCATACATCTCCAAAAAGGTCTCTCGTGAGAGCTATTGCTGTAGCAGTTTTTCCAGTGCCTGGAGGTCCTGAGAATAGGAGATGGGGAATATTCTTTCTCTTCACATAACCCTTAAGCCTCTCAATGACCTCATTCTGTCCAACAATCTCGTCGAGGGTTCTTGGCCTGTACTTCTCAACCCATATCTCGGTATCCATTGTGATTTCATTTGCTCGACCAATATTAAAAACCTTCTGAGATGGCTCTGTGGGACTTTGATGTTTCTGTCAATTCAGGTTATGGTGTTATATATTCCCTAATTTCAAAAAAACGTAGGTGAAAAAATGGGGCTGCTAAAGGAAGAAGACAGAAACTATCTCAGGACTGAATTTGAGAAAATTCTGAGAGATAAGGTGAGAATTCTGCTGTTTTCAAGCAAAGATGAAAACTGCATGTACTGCAAAGATACGAAACAGTTACTTCAGGAGGTTTCAGAGCTCTCAGAAAAGATTGAGCTTGAGATTCACGATGTTGAAAGCGAGAAGGCTGAGGAATTTGACGTTGAACTTGCTCCATCCATAATAATCACGGATGAAGATGGAGAGGCCGGATTGAGGATTAGATTCACCGGAATTCCTTCAGGCTACGAGTTCACAACGCTGATCAAGGACATAATGTACATCTCAACAAAACAGCTTGAAATAACAGATGCAACGATTCAGGAGCTTCAGAATGTCAGAAACAGACTCAGAATGGAAGTATATGTAACACCCACATGCCCATACTGTCCGAAGGCCGTTTTGATTGCCCACCAGTTCGCAATGGTGAGTGAAAAAATTGAGGCTGAGATGATAGAGAGCCTTGAGTTTCCGTCTCTTGCAGACAGATGGGGAGTTATGGGTGTGCCTCACACTGTGATAAGAAATCTTGACAAGGGAAACGTTGTTCAGTTTGTCGGTGCATATCCGGAAAACCACGTTCTGAGCTTTGTGAAGGATGCAGATAGTGGAAAGGAGATGGATCTGAGGTAATGCCAAGAACAGCCAATAACTATTTAAATTTCAACTCTGAAAGTGCTAACAATGGAAGAATTTGACGAAATTATTGATATCGAGCTTGATGAGGAAGAATTTGAGGGTGAGGACGATATACGGCTGACTGAAATCTACAAACTGGCTGTAATGCTCATAGAACATCTTGACAGACTCAGAAGTCAGGAGCTGAAGGAGGCAACTTCACTCATGATCATAAGGGAAATTCTCGCCGATGACAGGATTCTGATAGGTCTTGCAGGAAAAATGATTCAGGATCTCAGTTTGGGTTTTGATGACGATCCTACGTATTCTTCCTGACCTTTTTTGTGGTGCCGGGTAAAATATATTAATAGGTACGTATTAATTATTACGTGGAAACGAGAAAGCTCCAGCTCATAGGCGGTTCAAGCTTCATGGTAAGTCTCCCAAAGAACTGGATCAAGGAGAATGACCTGGATCAGGGAGATGAGATCATCCTTGACATTGACAGGGATGTAATCAAGCTGATGCCAAAAAAATACAGCGAGCTCCATAAGGTTGTCAAGGCCGAAATAGGCAAAATTCCGAAATACGACGAGAACTTCCTCAGGAGACTGATCATAGCTCTCTACATTCAGGGTCTTGATGAGATAGAAATAAAGGACGCCATGATTTCCCCAAAAGTTGTTGGCAGGATAAGCAGAATCGCCCACGACATGATTGGAATGGAAATAATAGATGCTGATGAGGACAGAATGGTTCTGAGAAGTTTAACAACAACAGAATTCAATATAGAGGATGTTCTGAGGAGAATGTCCCAGATTGTTTCTGGCATAATAGAGAGCATAATCGACAGCATAAGAATAGACGATAAGGAAGGGCTGAAAGAAATAGTAAAGCTCGAAGAGGACACAGACAGACTGTATCTTTTAGCTGTAAGGCTTGAAAACAGAATCTTGAGGGAACTCATGGCCCCATCAAAGTGGAGCGAGATGAGAAACATTCTCGGGATGAGAATCATAGCAAAAATCCTCGAGGAGATATCAGACTCACTCTATGACTTCTCTGAGAATCTCTACTCCGCTGAGGATTATGACAGAATTGCAGTCAGCTATTTAGAAATGCTCATCACGGTTGAGGATCTCTTTGTAAAGGTAATGGAGTCATACATGAATTCAGATCTTGAGAAGGCAAATGACATACTTGTATTTTCAAATGATATTGAAGAGGAGCTTCTGGCAAAAATAAGAGAGGGGAGGGAAAACCCACTTCTGATCTATCCTCTGATTGACATATGCAGAAAAATAAAGAGCATTGGTGAGATATCGATAAACAGAGGGGTCAGAGAGATGATTTCATGCTGAACCGATTTCAATTTCTTTTATGCTCTTGTAAAGCTCGGGCAGAAAAAGACCCACATCCGTTACAACACCAATGGCCTGATGGCTTCCCCTGTCAACCAGCTTTGTAACCGTTGAAGGATTTGAATCAACGCATATTGTTTTTACAGTTGATGGCAGAAGGTTTCCAACTGCTATGCTGTGAAGCATTGATGCGAGCATTATAACCATATTCACTCCTTTCAATGCCTTCTTCATTTCCTTCTTCGCCTCCATGACATCTGTGATCACTTCAGGCAATGGCCCATCATCCCTTATTGAACCTGCCAAAACAAAGGGCACATTGTTTTTGACGCATTCGTACATTATTCCCTCCTTCACAATCCCCGTTTCGACGGCATTTCTTATCCCTCCAGCCGCTATTACCCTGCTTATTGTGTGGATGTGATGCCTGTTACCTCCAGGCACGGGTCTTCCTGTTTTCACATCCATTCCAAGAGATGTGCCAAAAATGGACATTTCAATGTCGTGGACTGCGAGAGCATTGCCGGAAAGAAGAACATCAACATACCCATCCCTCACCATTCCTGCCAGAGCATCTCTCGCCCCCGTATGATCAACCGCTGGACCGGCAACAACTGCTATCCTTCCACCCATTCTCTTGAGCTCGACTATCTCATTTGCAATAGCCTTTACAACATTGGATGTTGGTCTTTCAGATGAAACATGTCCGCCCATGAATTCAAATGTTGAGGACTTTCTCGGCCTTTCTGGAGGGATGACTTTAACACCATTTTCCCCAACAACAACCATGTCTCCCCTCCTGATTTCGTTCAGAAATCTGCAGTAGGCTTTCTTATTCTGAACATCAACAACAATGACCCTGTCCATTCCTATGTCCTCAACTTCAACCCACTCCCCATCAATTCTGACAAAAGTTGGATTGTTTGTTGTGACATAGAACCCATCGGGCAGAACCATGTCATCCGGAGCTTCAGCAATTTCGGCATCCTCGGCATCTGGAATTCCTGCCCCAAGTTTGTGCAGTTCTTTCAGAATTTCATCAAGATGATGTGTGTCTTTTCCAAAAACTATCATTCTCGCATAGCTCTTGTCATGCTTCCTCTTGCCTATTCTGAACTCAGTTATCTCGAACTCTCCGTCCAAGTCCAGAATTAGATCGAGAACTTTCGGAAGGATGTTTGAATCAATCAAATGACCCTCAAACTCCACCTCTCTTGCGATCATTGAAACAACAAATCCCAAAAAGTTGAAAAGGTTTTTGATGGGTTCAGATTTTCTAAAGATTTCTCTCAACCCATCTTCTCAGCTCAGCCTTCGGAAGGGCACCAACAACATTGGAAACTGGTCTTCCATTCTTGAAGAATATGAGAGTCGGGATTCCGGTTATGCCATATCTTGCCGCGATGGATGGATTCTCATCGGTATTGAGCTTGGCAAAAACCACCTTTCCAGCATACTCTTTTGCAAGCTCCTCGATTATTGGCGAGATCATTCTGCACGGCATGCACCACTCTGCCCAGAAGTCAACAACAACATTTCCATGTTTTTTGAGAGTTTCGTCGAAGTTTCCTGCATCAACCCTCACAGGATGGTCTATAACCTCCTGGGGTGTTTTCTTTGAGCCCTCAAGCCTTTCCATGAGCTCTCTAAGCTTTCTCTGCCTTATCTTCTCAATTTCCTCCATAATGCTCTATAAATCTCCACGTATTTTAAGAACTTTCGCAGAGGTGAGGGTCTCACCCAAAACCATCACACCCATGTCTCTCGCACACTTATAGAAGTCGTCCTCATTAACTTTAAGCCAGTTTCTGACCTCATCAAAAAATGATTTACCGATGACCCTGAATTTCCTGTCAGAAACCTTTATCCTTTTTGCATTTTTTGCAATCTCCTTTCTCAATCTCCATCTGGCTATCTTTCTGTTCTGCACATCGTAAATTGCTCTCTCAACATTCAGACCATCGATAACACACTTCAAAACTATCTCTGCTATGTGGTTTATTCTGTCAGGTACCCCAACAACATCATTCCTGAGAAGTATTCTTTTCCTTTCAACATCAAACCCATTTTCAGCAAGCCTCCTGTAAATCAGTTCTGTTGTGCCCTTTTTATCCCCTGATCTGTCAACAATCCCGCCAATGATATAGCAATCAGCCTTCTCGCCCTGAAAAACATCCTTTCCATTGGGATCAAGGAGAATGACTTTTTCAAAATTCATTTCAGTTAGAAAATCTTCAGTTGACGGATAATGGATTGCAGATGCCTCAGATCTGAAACCAGTTATCACAAGTCTCTCATCCCACATAAACCTTCTCACAACCGATAAAGTTTTTTTGATCTGTGTGTCAAGGCTGAGAATTTCCTTCTCCGAATGTATATCTCTCAGTTTGCAGTCAACCACAATATACGGGAATGGAGACAAGTACTCCACAAAATCACTTTTATCTAAAATTGATTTTTCAGAATTGATACCTGCATACGCATCTGGAATTGCCTCGACATACCCCCCGTTAATTGTAAGACATAATCTTCTAACTTCCTTTGGTCTGTAAAGACTCATTTTGCCGCTTGCTATCTGGGAAGCAAGGAAAGCAAGAGGATCTGGCTTTTTCAAGCCCGGAGCATAAATCTTCTCGATCCCGTTTTCTAAAGCTAAGCTGACAAAAACCTCTCTGAGTCTCATGATCTGAGTTAAAAATTCAGCGGAAAGATCTGTCTATATCCTCAATACCTGCCTTCTCCATCAGCCTTCCAATTAACTCCTCACAGAACCCCTGAAATTCATTGTATTCCTCAAAACTTATCTCGCCTCTCTGAAATAGAAACGTTATGTATGGATATACTGATTCCAGATCATCCATAAACATCTGCACAGCCATCTCATCCCCTATTTCAGAGTATTTATAATACCAGCTCTCCACCATAGCTTTGATATCCCCTATGCTACCAGTTTTGCCAAAATCAATATTCACAACCAGACACCCCCTCAGAATTCAACACTTGTGCAGCCCTTGCCCGATTTTAAACCATCCATGATCGGACAGGTTCTGCATGCTTTCTCCCATCCCTCTTTGCTCTGGTCCACAATACACCTGACAACCGTGTCATAAATACAGAAATATTCAGCCATAACAAAAAGAAGAAAGAAAAATATTTAATAATTTAGCGTTGTAGATACTGATCCTCACTTCTTTCTTCAAACCACTTGCAGTTCCTGATAACCACGTATTTGCTGACACACCAGTAGAATGGCCAGTGTATTATTTTGCAGTATCCAACAAGATCCGCAGGTGGAAACACAGTTCCCGGAATTACTGGTTTAAGCCATTTGCAGTCCTTGCATTTGTGCGGGAATTGCTTAATGAACTCAGCCTGCTCTGGAGTGAGAATTGGTGGTCTCGGACCTGCATCTTCTGGAAAGCTGAATTTTTCCTTTGCTTCACTCTCCATGGTTATCACTCCTCCACATCAGGGCCATAAACAGGCTTGCCTGGATACTTGTCCTCTCCCCAGACATCAGTGCTCTTCTTTCTGTCAATCCATGCGAATCTCCTGACTTCAGCAAATCCAGCTTTCTTTGGCTGGTTTGGCATGCTTCTTATGAAACTGCCTCTCACATTCTCTGTCCTGACTCTTGCCTCTCCGGTGTATGTTCTTGGGTCTCTCATCAGTCCATAGAATGGTCGTGTCTTACCCTCAACACCAACCTTGTACGAAATATACCCCTCATTTGGGTTGTCTGCATACAATGGAAGAACATCTGGGGCCTCATCAACCTTTGTTGGACCATCCATCAGTTCTCCATTGAGAAATCTGAATTTTGCTACACTATCACACCCTGCACATTTCACCTTGCCCTCGAAGTTCCAGAAGTAGTAAGGATCAAGGTAATTGACCCATCCACATTCACATTCCCAGTAATAGACCATCTCTCACACCTCCTTTAGATGACTCCCTTCTCCCACAGCTCCTTCAGCTTGCTCATGGAATACCCCATGAGTTCGTGGTAAATCCTTATGTTGTCACTGCCAATTGGTCTCCAGACCCACTTTGTTCTCGGTGGTGTTTCGCTCAGTTTTACATGCCAGTTCTGGGTCAGAACTTCCCCAAACAATGGATCGTCAACCCATCTTATCGTGCCTCTCTCCCAGAAATGTTCGGCATCGTATATGTCCTTGGCAGACATGACTGGAACTGCTATCAGGCCAGCGTTGTTTATAGCTTCAACAACCTCACTCCTTGACTTGTCAGATGCCCACTCCTCAAGAGCCCTGTAAATCTCAATCTGTGCTTCAGGCTTGACTCTCTCCTTAAATGAACTGTACTTCTCCCACAGATCTGGTCTGCCAATCAGATAGCAGAGCTCTTTGAAGTCTTCATCCTGGAAGGCTGACACCATCACGTACCTGCTTTCAACACTTATCTGCGGGTTCGGATGCTCAGGATCGTCTGTCTTTCCAGCCATTATTATTCCATGGACTGAGAGCAGTGTATCCCAGTTACCCCATCTCTGCCTGACCACACCAAACCTGCCATACAGCGGGAATGAGTAGCCTGTTGCTCTTGTTGAGCAGCTTATCTGTGAGAGGTCGATGAACGTACCCTCTCCCGTCTTCTTTCTGTAATGAGCTGCTGCAAGAATTCCGATAAGACCTGTCAGACCTGCATACCAGTCAATTATCCAGTTGGTGTGCTTTGCAGGATGCCCTCCAAAGTCTTCATGCCATCCTGTAATCGCTGCAAGCCCACCGCATGCCTGCCCCAGTATGTCATAGCTGCCTCCATACCTTCTTGGGCCATAATTGCCGAATCCTCCCAGCCAGATGTAGATCAAACGTGGATTTACCTCTTTGAGCTGCGGATATCCAATTCCCCATCTAAAGAATGTTCCTGGGCGGTAGCATTCAGCCATGCTGTCAGAGATTCTGATTAGATCATAGTAAAGCTCCTTTGCCTCATCTGCATGATAATCGAGGGTTACAAAGTACTTGTTAACATTCGCATGAAGGAAACCAAATCCCGTTCCAGTTAGAGGTCTGTGATCTGTCTCAGGCCAGAGATACGCTTCATTGAATGGAGAGGTGTGTCTCATTGGATCGCCAAGCCTCGGCATCTCAACCTTTATGACCTCAGCTCCGTATTCAGCGAGAGTCGCACCAACATGGGGGCTTAAAATATACATTGTTGATGACACATGTCTCCAGCCCTTCAAAGCCTCAGGTTTTTCAAATGTTTTGCTTGGGTCGAAAACCTTTCTGCAGTACTCCTCAAATGGAATCTTGTCAAGGTCCTCTCCTGTCTCAGGGTTCCTATCAAATGGAGGGTTAAAACTCCAGCTTTCAACCATCTTAACCACCTCACTCACGATACCATTTAACAACTCCTTCCAATGCGAGCTTTTTGAGCTCCATTGGCCCAATGCCCAGATATCTCGCAAAGATCTCTCCGTTGTCAAGTCCGAGAGGTCTTCCAAGCCACTTTATCCTTGCTGGCGTTCTGTGCTGGTGAGCCAGTGGGGAGTTGCTAGCGAATACCTTTCCATAATGCTCGTCATAGACCTCGGTCACATGCCTTCTGTAAACAAAGTGCTCGTATTCTGCTATCTCATCAATGAACAGCACTGGAGCTGCTGCAACCTCTCTCGAAACCATCTTTCTCTCCCCTTCTGCCCTTGTGTTATGAGCCAACCACTGTGCGGTTATTGTGTATGTCTTTATCAACCCCTCCAGAGCGTTTCTTGCCGCCATTTCCTTCAGGAATGGGTCCTCAGCAATGAGTCTCGCTCCCTCAGGATCTTCCTGAGCGATAACCTGCAGAATTCTGTACCAGAGTCTGTCAGTCTGACCACCAATCATCAGGTATCCATCCTTACATGGATTCCATGCGTACTGATTGAGATTCGGGTCCCAGCCACCGGTTCTTGCCTTTATACTACCATCAAAACCATACCAGGCAACGTTGAAATCGCAGATATCCATATAACATTCAGAAGCAGTTGCCTCAATAAACTGACCCCTGTTGCTGACATTCTCCCTGTAATAGAGGGCTGCAAGAATCGCTATGGTTCCATGGACCCCAGCTACCACATCTCCAACCCACTCACCTGATCGGGTTGGATTGCCTCCCTGTTCTCTTGGAAGCAAATCTGCCGGAAATCCCGTCGAATGCACGAATTCACTGCAGCAAATCCCTACAGGATCGAGCATCCACTGCCCATATTTTGAGGTTCTGTCCTTCATGCTTCCCCACTGTCCAAGCTGCCCAAACCAAGCATAAATCAGCCTTGGATTTATCTTGCTGAGCTGCCTGTAACCGATACCCCACTCATCAAATGTGCCCGGTGGATAGTTTTCAAGAACTATGTCTGCCTGAGCAGCTAACTTCTTAAAAAGCTCTCTACCTTCCTCAGTTTCAAGGTTCAGTGTTATGGAATACTTGTTTCTTTGCTCATGAATGAATGTCGGACTTACTTTTTCTCCGGTATATATATCTTCAAAAGCATATTCTTCTCTGCCAAATGGATAGAGATGCCTCTGCGGGTCTCCATCCAATGGCTCAATCTTTATAACAGTTGCTCCAAGTTCTGCAAGATATGAACCGGCAAATGCTCCTGCCATTCCCCATATCGTGCAGTCCAGCACAAGCAGTCCATCAAGCGCCCATGGCTTTCCCTCAGCCTTTTCCCAGCTTATATTTTCCTCAATAAATTCTCCGTATTTACCCTCTGGATCTCTCGGATCTTTGACCCACGGGGAATAAAGCTCCTCCCTCGTCCTCGGTTTTGATACAGGCCAAGGCCTTGGCAAAAGAGTGTCACTGACGTCATCTATGTCTATTTCAATTGTTTTACCATTTTCTTCTCCCATCCTATCTCCTCCTTTTGACACAATAGATTGTGACAATACCCTATATAAAATCTTAACGGTTTATCACAAAAACATCAACTAAATCTTTCCACGATTTTAAACTCCGGAAATTTCTTAGCTTCTTCAATTTTGCCCATCTCAACCAGAACTGAAACTAAAGCCATCCTCGTAATTTTCTCATCTTTCATCTTGAGTGATTTCTTCAAATATTTCTCTGCTTCTTCAAGCCTGCCATACTTTATCGAGACCATACCGAGGAGGTAGAGTGTGTCTGCAGATTCTGGAACCTCTTTGAGTATTGTTATGGCCCTTTCTATTTCTCCGGTATCTGCAAGAATTGATGCGTATAGTTTTTTTGCCTCCTCATCTTCAGGTTCAAACTCAATTTGTTTTTCAAGTGCAAATAAAGCTTCCTCAACCATATCAAGCCTGATTGCCTCTCTTGCAGATTCGACAAGAGAATAGTTTGAAGAAAGAAATCCAATAGCCTTCAGATAGGCTCTGTCCAATATTTCATTGTCTCTATTTAATCCGGGGAGGGTATGTCCAGGTAGAATCAGTTCAATGTCTTTTTTCCGCAGATATCTAAGAGAGATTATAAAATCCATTAGCCTTCCACCAAGCATGTCGTCTATGACAGGTTTTGCTGAAACCGCGTCTCCGGAGAAAAGGATTCTCTCATCGGGATGATATAAAGAGAGGCTGTCGATAGTATGCCCGGGAGTTTTCAAAACTTCAAACTTCTCTCCTGAAAGCCTTATTTTCTCCCCCCCTATCAGAGTTTTTATCCTTATGTCTCTTTCAAAGTATTCAATCACTTTTCTGAGCCGTTCATGAAAAACTTCATGCACGTAAAGATCAAGATTGCCAAAATCCGGGTAATACTGGAGGAGGTCTACCAAGCCGAGGCTGTGATCGTTGTGAGAGTGAGTTAAAAATACTGATGAGATTTCATCAACCCTATACAAATCAAAAAGCTCTGGAAATGCTGTATAGTCATTTCCGGTGTCTATCAGAGAGATCTCGCCATCATTCTCAATAACATAAATATTCGCAGAATTTTCAAAACCCTCCAGAAAAAGAATATTGGAGGTTAGTCCACTATCCCCCAGTCTTGTCCATTCATTTAAGGTGCTGTCCTTCATTCCACGTACGCCAGTGTGTATCTCAGCTTTAATTTATCCTCCGGCCAGATCTTTCTCTCTTTTATCTCTCCGGGATAAACCTCCTTTTCCTCACCATCCTGAACAACCGACTTTACAGTGAGTTCCAAGAAGTGCCAGGCAGTCAGCTTGTATTTTGCAATGAAGTCAAAATCCACAACAACAGCCATTCCTGTGAACTGAGAAGTGTCCCACTCAAAATCCTCATTTGGCTCTGCTATCACCTCTCCAGTGGATCCGGCATATATCTTTTCAACAGTCCCCTTAATCTTATCACCCGGTTTCAGACCATAATCCTTGTAAAGCTCCTTCGGCAGATAGAACCATAGAGCTTCCTCATTCTTCGCCCTCACATATCCTCTCACGAGAACCGGATCATATCCGCACAGAACTACCCTCATTTTCTCAGCCATTGCAAATCACCATTATTAATCATCTCACTCCACTATTTAATTTTTACTATATTCTCCTCAACTTATCTGAGGATGCGATACTCATTCTCATGACAAAAGTTGAACCACCCAAAGATCATGTTTTACAAACCGAAATCGCTTTAAATCTGTGTTATGGTTTTGATGAGATGATGAGCAATGATGTCCTCAATTCAACATTTGTTTTCGGTGGTAAAACTGTGAAATTCCAGACCCTTGAAAAAGCCAAAAACTATGAGACAGTGGTTATTTTCGTTGAGCTTGAAAATGTAGAACATTCGGGGTTTACGATTAAAAAGGGGGATAAAACCCTTGCAAAGGGAGAAATCGCCAAAAAAGTGAGGGATGCAAAAATTGATGGCGTTGAAATGGCAGTAGCTCCACCTTCAGATACCAACGCCATTATCATGGCCAGGATAACCAAACCAGTTGATGCCATCATGGAAGAAATACTCGATATCGTATTTGAATCCCTTAGAGAGAATGGTTTTGTGTAAAAACTGAGATAAACCCAATATCACCATTAATAATTTCAAGCAAGCAATAAATAATCTTAGCACCCAAACCATTTTCAATGCGACAAACGGGAACTGAAAAAAGAAGAAACTTTCCCAGATTTCCTTTAACTGAATTCACTGACAGAAAGGGAGATTTAATTACTCTGCGGGAATACGACCATGTTAAAGACAGAGAAAATCTGGTAGATATGTATGAAAGCTTCACTCCTGAGAACAGATGTCTTGGATTGCCGCCTTCAACAAGGATAGGCATAGAAATGTGGGTGGACTATCTTGCCGAGGATGGGTTCAGCGTTGTGGCTGAAATTGGAGAAAAGATAGTCGGTCATTGCTCCATCGTTCCATCTGAAGATGGTAAGGTTGTTGACCTCTCCATATTCGTCCATCAGGATTATCAGGACAGAGGGATAGGGCAGAGGATGCTTAAAAAAATGATAGAATACTGCAAATCTGCTGGATTTGAGGGGATAACCCTTATAACTGAGAGAACGAATAAAAGGGCTATTCACGTTTACAAAAAGCTTGGGTTTGAGGTGGTGGATATGCATTTCGAGTATGATATGTATTTGGATTTGAGTAAAGTATAAAAATTGGAATTTTGATTAAGTTATCCTCAACACCTCTTTGGCATGGGCTTTCATTATGTCGCTCTTCGTGATCAATCCCAGAAGTCTTTTCTCATTTCCTCTTTCAACTACAGGTAGCCTTCCAATGTTTTTCTGAATTAATTTTATTAAAGCTTCCTCTAAATTTTCATCCGGATAAGCTACTATAACATCCTTGGTCATAATTTCTGAAACCCTTGCACTTCCCCTACTTTCTATCGGAACTCTTTCTACATCCTGGAATGTTATTATACCGACAAGTTTGCCATCCTCCAGTACCGGATACCCCATGTGTCCGGTTTTTTCGATAAGATACAGAACCTCCAAAACCGTGTTGTTTGGAGTTACCGTTAGGAGGTGTTCTGCGGGCACCATTGCACTCTTCACATCTATGTTGCGGAGTATGTCAATGGACATTTCCTCTGTATGAGCTGGGCTGTCGGCTTTGGTGTTCACCTGCTCAATGTAGATTGTGTGATCCCCGGTGATCATGTATGCCAAGGCGACAGCAGCCATGCCTGGAAAGAGAAGCTCATAGTTTTTCGTCATCTCACTAATCATAATTAAGACGGAAATGGGAGCCTTTGAAATTCCTCCGAAAAGAGCGATCATACCAACTGCAACGAAAGCTGGAACAATGTCAGCCGGGATAAGACTGGGGAAGAATATGTGAAATAATATCCCAATACTACCTCCAATCATACCTCCAATAACTAATCCGGGAGCAAAAACACCACCACTACCTCCAGAACCAATTGTGAGGGAAGTTGTTATGATTTTTGCGACACCCAGAAGGAACATAACCTCTAAGGGCAGGAGGTTGTACATAGCAAGTTCCAAAAAGCCATACCCCATTCCAAGTGCGCCATACCCTACAATCGGATTGACGAAAGAAGCAAGTAAAACAACTATTATTCCTGTTATCAGGGCGCCTAAGGCAGGTTTGAAGTGTATTGGAAGCCCAGTTTTCTGGAACAATTGTGAGAAAAGTGAGTGAGTTTTGTAAAAAGAAAATACATATGCCAGACCAAAAAGTCCACAAACTATGCCCTCGACCATGAAAAATGGGATCTGAATCGCAGAAATGTGTAACTGAGGAAAAGAGAAAACAGGGGAGTAGCCATCATAAGTAGCAAAGATCACGTAACCTATTACTGAAGCAATCAAACCCGGAATCAAAGCCTCAACCTCAAAGTCTCTTTTGTAAAGTATCTCTGTCGCCAGTATTGCACCTCCAAGGGGGGCTTTGAAAATACTACCAATCCCAGCTCCTATTCCCACAGCTAAAGCCAGTCTCCTCTCCTTAACATCTAACTTCAGTATATCTGCTGCTATAGATCCGTATCCAGCGGATATCTGAGCTGTGGGCCCCTCTCTCCCAGCACTTCCACCAGTACCAATTGTGATCGCAGAAGCTATCATTTTTATCAATGGTATTCTTGCCCGTACCTTTCCACTTTCCTTATGGAATGCCCTTATAGCTGCATCAGTACCGTGACCTTCTGCTTCCGGTGCAAAAGTGTATACAAGCCAGCCACAAGCAAGTCCACCCAAGGTTATAACCAGAATTATTAACAGCGGGTTTTCTGGAAGTTTCCAAGTTACGTCTAAAATCCCTGATTTTGGTGGAAAGAATCCTGTTCCTGTCCCCAAGAAGAACTCTGTAGAGTATTCGAGGAGTGTGTAAAAGGCTATAGCACCAAGCCCGGCTATTATGCCTACCACTATACCTATGAGATTCCATTTCCAGAGATGGTCTGCTCGAAGGGCATTTTTTATCCTTAGGATTGCTTTCATTTTTTTGCAGAAATTTGAGAGGGTATTTAACTTTTAACATTTCTATCGGTTTTTGGCACAAAATTCACTCCTCATCCAGAATTTTGTTCACACAGCTTGATGCCACAACTCCCACAGTATTCCGCTCCCTACAACGGTGAAACTCTTCCCTGATTTTTGATACATGTACATGAGAATCCGCTTGACAGTTAATCACGCATCTTTCCATCGGGGAAAAAGATAATGAACAAAAGCCTGATCAATATCCCCTCCAATGACTGCTTGGAGAATGCTCTCAGGCTCACCCATTACCCGCGATGTTGGAAGACGCCTGTATGAGCGATGAGAAACCGGTTGACAAATCACGAGAAGCGATGTAATGGGGCCAAAGCAAAAGACCTGCAAGGCAGAGGTGTGAGACACAGATGTTATTCAAGATCCTTTGACAAAACGATGCCATTTCGCTTCCCAGTATTTCTTTATCACCTCGAGAGCCGGTAGCTTTTCACCACTCAGAAATCTTATGCTTGCTCCTCCCCCTGTAGAGATGTGATCAAATCTGTCCTCCAGTCCGAGAAGTCTTGCAGCAGATGAGATATGCCCCCCTCCAACAACTGAGAATCCTGCATTTGAGACTGCTCGCAAAATTTCAAATGTCCCGTAAGAGAAATCCTCCTCCTCAAATACACCTGCCGGGCCGTTTATCACAGCCACGTCAGCTTCACCTATGCTGTTATAGTAATGTTTCACAGTCTCTTTACCTATATCTTTTATAACAGGGTTTTTCAGGCTTTTGAGTTCATCCATGTCAACATCAACCCTCTCCCCTTCGATTTCAATTCCGAAGTCAAGAGGGAGAACTACCTTATCACCATACTTCTCGAGAATTCTTTTCATCTCCCCATCATCTATTCCTTCCTTGTTGTCTTCAACAACTTTTCTGTTCCACTCCCCGATATTCGTTCCCTTCAGCATGAGGAAATAATTGGCGACTACTCCCGTAAGAAAGACCCTTTCAGCAATCCCCTTTTCAAGGACGTTTTTCATCACCTTGATGGAATCGCTTATCTTCGCTCCTCCGAGAACAAAAACCTTCGTTCCATCGCTCTTCAGCGCTCTTGATAGTGCACTGACCTCTTTTTCCACAAGTCTGCCCACAACTGAGGGAAGAACAACAGGAAAACCAACAAGGCTTGCATGAGATCGGTGAGAGGTTGAAAAGGCATCATTAACGTACACATCAAAATATTTGTAAAGTCTTGAGACTATGTGTGATGCTGCATGCTCCTCAGGTGCTTTTTTCAGATCCTCCTCAGAGTAAAATCTGACGTTTTCAAGAAGAAGGACATCCCCCTTCCTCATCGAGGATATCGCTCTTGTTGCACATTCAGAAAAAAGCTCGTCAACATACCTGACCTCTCTGTCGAGGAGTTCTGAAAGCACCTCAGCATGGCTGCTGAGATCTGTGAAGTCCTTCCTTCCGGGTCTCGATTGATGAGCCAAAAGAACAATTGAAGAATCCTCAAGTTCCTTTATTGTTGGTATGTGGCTTTTGAATCTGGCTGTATCAAGAATTTCATCTTCAAAGATTGGTGCGTTGATGTCGATCCTCATCAGAACCCTTTTATCGGTGCAATCAATGTCGTCAAGTGTAGGATAGCCCTCAATCATTGATTCTTAAACTCCAATTTGTTTTAAAAAATTTTTGCAACAGGCAAAAAGAGGAAAAACAAAATTTTGTTGGCTTACTCTGCCTTTGCAAGGGTTATCTCAATTGCCGAGACGTTTGCCTCTCCCTGCTCGCTCTCAACTTTTTCTGTTGAGATCTGGATATCCTTCACAACAACATCTGGAAGAAATCTCTTCCTGACTATCTCTGCTACATCAACCGCTCTGCTTATTGCCCTTCCCCTTGCCTTGACAGATACTTCTTTAATTCCACTGTTGAACTGTGTCAGCACTGCCAGAACATAGTTCATTACAGGCTTGTTTCCGACAAACACAGAATTTTCTGCCATTTCTATCTACCTCCTTGTTTTTTAACTCCGAAAACTAACCACTATATTAATTTTTCCTTAACCATAAGCTCAGCGTTGAGAATGCTTGCTCCGGCAGCACCTCTAACAGTATTGTGACCCATTGCAATATATTTCACCCCACTATCTCCATCCTTCCTTATTCTCCCCACAACAACACTCATTCCGTTTCCTGCATTTCTGTCAAGCCTTGGCTGTGGTCTTTCTGGCTCATCTCTCACGATTATGACCTTTTCCGGAGAAGTTGGTAATCCTTCAATTGGCTCAAGTGATCTGAATGCCTCAGCAACCTCCTCCACCTCAATTTTTCTCTCAAACCCTGCAAAAACCGCTTCGGTGTGTCCATCAGTAACCGGAACCCTGTGGCATGATGCCGAGACTTTCAGATCGGCAAAAACCACTCCTTCACCATCATACCTGCCAAGGAGTTTGAGAGGCTCATTTTCGACCTTTTCCTCCTCACCCTTTATAAACGGGACCACATTGTCTGTTATGGCGAGAGATGGTACCCCCGGGTATCCTGCACCACTCAAAGCCTGCATGGTTGCCACGTTCACCTCCTTCAAACCAAGATCCATAAGGGGCTTGAGAGTGATGACAAGAACAATTGTTGTGCAGTTGGGATTGGTAACTATAAATCCATCCCAGTTACGACTCTTTTTTTGCTTTTCAACGAGTCCAAGGTGATCAGGATTGACCTCAGGAATCACGAGGGGGACGTCTTCATCCATTCTGAAGGCTGAAGCATTGCTTGCAACAACAAAACCCTCCTTGGCAAACACTGCCTCAACCTTTTTCGCCACATCTGAGGGCAAAGCAGAGAAAACTATGTCTGCATCGACTTTCTTGGGATCCATGGGAAGCATTTCCATGCCGGCAACGTCTTCTGGAACATTTTCTGAAACCACCCACTCCACTTCATCACCGTAAATCTTTCCGACTCTTCTTTCACTTGCAATCAACGCAGAAACCTCGAACCATGGATGATTTTCGAGGAGCTGAATGAACTTCTGCCCAACCATTCCTGTTGCTCCGAGAATTGCAACCCTGTATCTCATGAATGCAAGAAACAAAACTCAATATTTAAAATTTGATGTGGTTATTACTCCAACTCCACAAATCAGAATCTGAAGAGTGAGTAGCAAAACGACATGACAAGTGAAAGAAGTGCAGAGTATATGAAAACGAAGCTGAGAGAGACATCAGCTATGATTCCTGCAATGACGTTTCCAACTATGGTCGAGACTCCAAAAACAAAGTGATATGTTCCTATGCCAAACCCGTATGAAATGCTCAGATCCGATGCAAGCGCTCTCTGCTGAGCCTCAACAACAGACATGAAAAGTCCGTAGAGGATAAAACCAGAAATCAGAAAGTAGATGTCAGTTCCATAGAACATAAAAAGAGATGAGAGTGACATGAACAGGTATCCCAGCGAGAGACCTCTCGTTTTTCCAATACTCTCTGCGAGAACTCCAAATGGATATGAGAAAAGAGCATAGACAACATTAAAAAGGAGATAGAGTCCAATTGCTGATTCAACTCCAAAACTCTCTGCTCTCAGAAGAAAAAACATGTAACTCAGGTTGGCGAGTCCTGCAAAGAACGAAAATGCAGTGAACTTCTTAAGTCTGAATGTCAGCTTCGGCTTTTCGATTGGAGTGGCTGTTTCCCTCACAAAAATCAAGGGTATCACAGCAAAAAACCCGATTGCAGCAGCTATCAGAATTGCCCTTCCATACTGAAATCCGAGGTAAATGAGGAGGAGAGAAATTGATGTTCCTACAACAGCCCCGAGGGTGTCCATCATTCTGTGGAATCCAAATGCCTTTCCGCTCTTTATACCAGACTCCGCAAGAAGTGCGTCTCTTGGCGATGTTCGTATTCCCTTACCAACTCTGTCGAGTGTGACAAGAGAGCCAGCCATCACAGTAGATGATGAAAAAGAGAGAAAAAGCTTTGAAATGGATGAGGTGAGATAACCAATAAAAACCATGTGTTTTCTGTTACCAATCCTGTCAGACGAATAGCCTGAAAGAACCTTCACAAGATTTCCAAAACCATCGAAAATGCCGCCAATAAGTCCAATTCCAGCATATCCAGCACCGAAACCTCTGAGAAAAAAGGGCAGGATTGGGAGAATAATCTCGCTGCTCATGTCATTTAAAAAGCTGACAACTCCCAAGAGGAAGACATTTCTCTTTGCGGGGTCTTTTTCTGCAAGTCTCTCCGCCATGAACGAAAAAGAGCTTCCGGGAAAAGGATTATATAGTTTACCAAATAACCCGATCTGCCCGCCGGCCATGCGTCCCCTGAGCAATGATGGGGATTCCACAGAGCGGGCAACAACACTTTTCAGAGGTAGGAACTGCATTCGGATTTTCATCTGAAAGCAAACATCTATATTAACCCTGAAGTACTGGATTCGAAGGCATGAGATCAATGTCATCCCTTGACATCTCAATTGTCGTGGAAGAAACTTCGGAGAAAATTGAGGGTGCGAGAGTTGACAAAATCTACCACCACATCCCTGATGAGATAAGAATAAAGCTCAGAGGAAATGAGAGAGTGGATCTTGTAATCGAGGCCGGAATAAGATTCCATCCAACAAGATTTCCAAAGGAAAGTCCCAGATTTCCATCCTCATTTGCCATGCTTTTGCGAAAACATCTGGAGAATGCGAGGCTTGTCGGGATAGAGCAGCACGGCTTTGACAGAGTCATTGTGCTGAGCTTCGAGAGGGAGGAGAAGAAGCACATAATAGCCGAGCTTTTTTCAAAAGGGAACGTAATTCTGACAGATGATGATTTCAGAGTTATAATGCCTTTAAAGCATAGGATGAAAACTGGATCTGCGTATTCTTTCCCCAAACCAAGACCGGATCCAAGAAAGATCAGAGATGTCAGCGAATTAAGAGATATACTGGGAGACAGGGAGGTTGTGAGGAGTATAGCTCTCAATCTCGGCACAGGAGGGCTGTATGCTGAAGAGATTCTTGAGAGGGCTCGAGTCGACAAAAACAAAAAGGGTGATGAGCTGTGTGATGGGGAAGCCGAAAGAATCCTGAAAGCAATTCATGAAATATACGTTCCTGAAGAGGTAACACCTCACATTGTTCTCGATAAAGGCAGCTTCATTGATTACCAGCCTGTTGAACTTCTGAGATACGATAAACTGGAGAAGAAGTACTTTGATACCTACTGGAAGGCGATCGACACCTTCTTTTCTTCAAAAACAGTTCAGAGAGTTGAAGTGATGGAAAAAAGAAATGAGGCGCTTGAAAGACTGAAGACAAGATACAGAAGTCAGCTTGAGGCAAAAGAAAGGTTTGAGTCTGAAATGGAGAGGTTAAAGGAGACTGGAAATCTGATATACGAAAACTATCAGAAAATTGAGGCAATCCATTCAGCATTCAAAAGAGCAGTAGAAAACAGGGGATGGAAGGGGGTTGCTGAGATAGTGGAAAAGGAGAAGAAAAAGGGAAATCTGAAAGAGGTTATTAAGCTGATCCCTGAGGAAAATGCAGTTGATGTTGAGATTGACGGACATGAGATCAGACTCTGGCTAAGAAAGTCGATCCATGAAATTGCTGATGAATATTACTCGAAAGCAAAGAAATTCAGGGAGAAGCTAAATGGAGTTCTCATCGCTCTCAGAAGAACTCAGGAGGAGATGAAAAGGGCTGAGGAAACCAAGGAGAGAAGACTTCTTTCATCAATCAGAGTTGCAAGGAAAAGAAAGTGGTATGAGAGGTACAGATGGTATCTCACATCAGAAGGATATCTTGTCATAGGGGGGAGAAATGCTGATATGAACGAGGAGGTGGTTTCAAAGCACATGGAGAGGAACGATCTCTTTTTCCACACCGAAACACCCGGTGGCACGGCTGCCATTCTGAAAAACGGACAGAAGGCTGGAGAAAAAAGCATAGCTGAGGCGTGTGAGTTTGCAGCCATTTATTCTGCTCTCTGGAATGAAGGTAAGCACAGCGGAGAGGTGTACTATGTTCTGCCGGAACAGGTGAAGAGGGCAGCAAAGCCAGGCGAGTATCTGCCAAAAGGAAGCTTCTTCATTGAGGGGAAAAGAAACTACAGAAAAGTCTCGCTCAAAGCTGCTGTTGGTGTTGATCTGAAAAATCTCAGGCTTCTTGGCGGGCCTGTTGATGGAGTTGCTGAGCACTCTGATTATTTTGTGGTTGTCGAAATTGGAGATGCTGGATTTAACGAGATGAGCGTTCAGGTGGCGAAGAAGCTGGCTGAAATGGCAAAGGAGGATGAGAGGCATGCTGTTAGGGCTAT
>Ga0256830_1000770_pt1 | contig 23971 bp, 19 predicted proteins | sample 128326metaG_FD_190537 | JGI IMG/M metagenome (GOLD analysis project Ga0256830, IMG submission 190537) | Hydrothermal vent microbial communities from Lau Basin, Pacific Ocean - 128-326 | ecosystem: Environmental > Aquatic > Marine > Hydrothermal vents | place: Pacific Ocean: Lau Basin | collected... | reverse complement strand
CAAGTAGGCATCATGGCCCGCCTGACACAAAAAAGCCCGGCTCAGCCGGGCTTTTTCGTGTCCATCGGAACAGGCCAGACAGGCTGCAGGCTGTCGCCTTTCAGACGCCCGGCGAAGGCATGGCGGTTGTTGTGCCGTTCCTGCCCGGCCGCCGGCCAGAATCCCCACCTGGGCAGATCCGGCATGCTGTGGAAAAGTCGTTCATCAAAACGCCATGTACTATATTTTATCAACCCGGCAACCAAGTATGCCGTGTTGATAGCTCAGCCACACCGGGATCGGCCGTTCAGCCTTGGCAGAAGGCGAATCTGTTAAGCTTGAAGAAAACATGCAGACGGGACCACCATGAGTGACATCTATATAGGCCGCCAGCCCATCTACGACAGGGGCCTGAGTGTCTACGCCTACGAGCTGCTGTTTCGCAGCGACACTCGCAATGCAGCCGACGTCATCGATGGTGATGAAGCCACATCGAGCGTGATCGTCAACACCTTCATGGAAATCGGCCTGGACAACATCGTCGGCGACCGCCTGGCGTTCATCAACCTGACCCGTGCTTTCTTCACCGAAGAATACGCGGTTTCCCTGCCAAAGGAGCGCGTCGTGCTCGAAGTGCTGGAAGACATCGAGGCCGACCGCGATGTGATAAGCGGCGTCAAGAAGCTGGCCGAACAGGGCTATCGCATTGCCCTGGATGACTTTATTTTCAACGAGACACTGAAACCACTGATCGAACTCGCCGACATCATCAAGATCGATGTTATGGAGCTGGGCCAGGAGGACGTCTGCAGGCACGTCGAACAGCTGCGCCAGTACCCGGTACGCCTGCTGGCGGAAAAGGTGGAGACCCAACAGGACTTCGATTATTGCAATAATCTGGGCTTCGACTACTTTCAGGGCTACTTCTTTTCACAGCCCAAGATCATCCGCGGCCAACGCCTGCCCAACAATCGCCTGGCCATACTGCGCCTGCTGGCACGCCTGCAGGACCCTGCAATCACGGCCCGCGACGTGGAAGACCTGACCGTCCAGGACGTGGCCTTCAGCTACCGCATCCTCAAATACGTCAATTCAGCTGCTTTCGCCCTGCCGCGCAAGGTGGAATCGATACACCAGGCCGTGATCTATGTCGGCCTGCAGCTCATAAAGCACTGGGCCACGCTGCTGGCCATGTCGCAGGTGGACGACAAGCCGAGGGAATTGATGGTGACCGCCCTGGTTCGCGGCAAAATGGCCGAACTGCTGGCGAAAGAACTGAAGCAGCCGCAGCCTGAATCCTTTTTCACCGTCGGCCTGTTTTCCGCTCTCGACGCGCTGATGGACAATTCGATGGAGGAGATCCTCACCCAGCTGCCGCTGGCGGACCACATTTCGGCCGCACTGCTGGAAAGGACAGGCATCCACGGCCAGGTGCTGGATTGCGTACTGGCCTATGAGCGCGGCGAGTGGCAGGAAGTCCAGTGCAACATATTGAGCATCAAGGAAATCCGGGGCTGTTACCTGGAGGCGCTGAGCTGGGCCGACCACATCTGCCGCGAACTGCTGCGCTGAGCCGGTATCGCCGCACTTTTTTTGATCCAGATCAAGGAACGGCAGGGGGCCGGCAAGTAATCTGAACCGCGGTTGGACTAGTGATGGGGATTGAGCAGGGTCGGCGGGTAGCAGCGCCCCCTGCTCCGGGTACCCCCACCATTCCGTCTTCCCTTCCCGTCCTTGCCCCGCCTCGGAGAACCCAGGCGGGGTTTTTTTTGGGGCACGCCTTGTCGTCTCATCGGGAAGCGCATCAATATTAGGGCTGCCACCCAACTTGAGGCGACCGACTTGAACCCAACCGATACCGCAGAAACTCTGGCCGCCGTCGACCTCGGCTCCAACAGCTTTCACATGATCGTGGCACGCGAACAAAACGGCCAGATGCAGGTACTGGACCGGCTGCGCGAGCCGGTGCGGCTGGCGGCCGGCCTGACCGGCGACCGGCAGCTCGACCCCGCCGTCGCGCAGCGTGCCATCGACTGCCTGGCGCGTTTTGGCCAGCGCATCCGCGACCTGCATCCCCACAAGGTGCGTGCAGTCGGCACCAACACCCTGCGCAAGGCACGGTCCAGCAACGACTTCATGCTCAGGGCCCAGGCCGCGCTGGGGCACCCGATCGAAGTTATCTCGGGCATAGAGGAAGCCCGCCTGATACATCTCGGCGTCGCCCACAGCCTGCCCGACCCCGGCGGCCGCCGGCTGGTGGTGGATATCGGCGGCGGCAGCACCGAGCTGATCATCGGTGAAGGCTACAGCCCGGTGATGCTGGAGAGTCTGTACATGGGCTGTGTAAGCCTGAGCAGGCGCTACTTCCCTGATGGCGTCATCGGGAAGAGCGCCATGCGCGAAGCCATACTCGCTGCACGCCTCGAACTGCAGCCCTTACAACGCCCGTACCGCGAGTCGGGCTGGGTTCAGGCTACCGGTTCCTCGGGTACCATCCGCGCCGTGCGCGATATCGTGCTGGAGGCGAACTGGAGCGACAACGGTATCACCGCAGACTCATTGAAAATGCTGCGCAGCGCCCTGGTCGACGCCGGCCACACCGACAGGCTGGATTTCAGCAGTCTCGGCGACGACCGCAGGCCGGTCTTTCCAGGCGGCGTGGCTATACTCAGCGCCGTATTCCAGTCCCTCAAAATCAAGCGCATGCTGCATTCCAGCGGGGCGCTGCGCGAAGGCCTGCTGTACGACCTCATCGGACGAATCCACCGTGAAGACATCCGCGAACAAACGGTTCGCTCGCTGGCACAGCGTTATCACTGCGACCAGGCACAGGCCGGGCGCGTGGAGGCTACCGCTGTGGCGCTGCTCGATCAGGCCGCAAATCCCTGGACCCTGCGCCCCGATGACGCCCGCCAGTGGCTGCACTGGGCGGCTCAGACCCACGAGGCTGGTCTGGTCATCGCCCACAACCAGTATCACAAGCACGGTGCCTACCTGATCGAGAACTCCGACCTGCCCGGCTTCTCGCTGCGCGACCAGCGGCTGCTGGCCACGCTGGTGAGAACCCACCGCCGCAAGCTCAAGACGGCCATGCTGGACAGCTTGCCCGAGTCCATGCGCCGGACCACGCTGCGCCTCATCGTGCTGCTGCGGCTGGCCGTGCTGTTGCACCGTGACCGCGCGGAACACGATCTGTCCGGGCTGCGCATCGAGTGCCAGGGGGAACGGGTTGAACTTTGCTTTCCAGACGGATGGCTGGATGAGCACGCGCTGACCCGGGCGGATCTCGATATCGAAAAGAAGTACCTGAAAGCGGTTGGCATCAGGCTTCGTTACGGGTAGGGTGGCGGTGAGCGAAGCGAACCCCACCGTTTCCCCCTGTGGCAGCGGGATTGGGGAGATGCTTCGTTTGAGCGGCAGCCCAGGATACATTCGTGGCCTCGTAAGGCATGGCCGCCGAACAGGTCCGGCGGGGTTCGCTTCGCTCACCCCGCCCTACGCTTTGGTCAAGGTCGTGTGCGGTATCCCAAACGGTGCGGCGAAACATAAAAAAATCCCTTGGCGTCCTTCGCGGTTAATAAGGTGTTCCCCTTTGTGCGCCTTGGTGGTTAAACAAGCCCCACCCACCATCAGCTGAGTAACCCCTCCAGCAAGGTGCGTTGGGCGCTGCGCGGTTTTTGTTTGCCGCCGGGTTTGCGGCGCCTGTAGCTGCCATCGCGCTGCAGCACCCATGCCTCGGTATTGTCCGACAGGTACAGTTCCAGGCCCTCCTTGAGAATGCGCTGGCGCAGCTTCTTGTCCTCTACCGGGAAAGCAATCTCGACGCGCTGGAAGAAATTGCGCTCCATCCAGTCGGCGCTGGACAGATACAGCTCGTAGTCGCCCTCGTTGTGAAAATAGAAGACGCGTGTATGCTCGAGAAAGCGGCCGACGATGGAGCGCACCTGGATGTTGTCCGACACACCGGGCATGCCAGGCCGCAGGCAGCATATGCCGCGGATTATGAGGTCAACTTTCACACCGGCCTGCGAGGCCCGGTACAGGGCACGGATGATCTGTGGTTCGATGAGCGCGTTGCACTTGATGATGATGCGCGCCCGCCTGCCGGCACGCGCCGATGCCGCCTCGCGCTCGATCTTCTTCAGCAATGCCTTGTGCAGGGTAAACGGCGACTGCAGCATCTTGCGCAGCTGCTTGACCTTGCCGAGACTGGTCAACAGCTGGAACACGCGATGGGCGTCCTGGCCCAGGGCCGTGTCACAGGTCAGCAGACCGTAGTCGGTATACAGGCGCGCAGTGCGCGCGTGGTAGTTGCCGGTGCCGAGATGCACGTAATGTCGCAGGCGGCGGGCCTCGCGGCGCGTCACCAGCAGCATCTTGGCGTGGGTCTTGTACCCCACCACACCGTACACCACGTGGGCGCCGGCTTCCTGCAGGCGTGTCGCCAGCCGGATATTGGCCTCCTCGTCGAAACGGGCTCGCAATTCGATTACCACGGTCACTTCCTTGCCGGCGCGCGCCGCGTCCACCAGTGCGTTCACCAGCGCCGAATCGGGACCGGTGCGGTAGAGCGTCTGCTTGATTGCCAGCACCTTGGAATCCGCCGCCGCCTGGCGCAACAGGTCGATCACCGGCAGGAAGGAATCGAACGGGTGGTGCAGCAGGATGTCACCGGCCTGGATGGCCTCGAAAATATTCTGGTCGGGCGCCAGCCCCCCCGGGCGCCGCGGCGAGAAGGGCGGATACTTGAGATCCGGACGGTCGACCAGCTCGTAGATCGCCAGCAGGCGGTTCAGGTTGACCGGCCCGTTGTCCTGGTACAGGTCGTCCTCGGCGAGGTGGAACTTGGCCAGCAGGAAGTCCGCCATGTCGCGCGAGCAGTTGTCGGCCACCTCCAGCCGCACCGCGTCACCGTAACGGCGCGACAGCAGCTCGCCTTCCACCGCGTGCAGCAGGTCGTCGATCTCCTCCTCGTCGACGAACAGGTCGCTGTTGCGCGTCACCCGGAACTGGTAACAGCCGGTGACCTTCATCCCGGGAAACAGGTCGCCGACGTGCTCATGGATAATGGAGGACAGGAATACGAAGTCGTAGGGGCCCTCGCTGCACGACTCCGGCAGGTGCACCAGCCGCGGCAGGGAACGCGGCGCCTGCACGATGGCCACGCCGCTGGAACGGCCGAAGGCATCCTTGCCTTCCAGCGACACGATGAAGTTCAGGCTCTTGTTGAGAATGCGGGGAAACGGGTGCGCGGGATCCAGCCCCAGCGGGCTCAGCACCGGCAGCAGTTCCTGGCTGAAGAAATCGCGCAACCATTCCGCCTGTTGCCCGGTCCACTGTGTGCGCCGCAGGAAACGGATGTTCTCCTTCGCCAGCGCCGGGATCAGTTCCTCGTTGAGCACATGGTACTGCTCTTCGACCAGGCTGTGCGCCTGCTCGCTGATGCGGCTCATCACTTCCTGCGGCGAGAAATTGTCGGCCCCCGCCTGCACCGAGCCCGATGCAATCTTCTGTTTGAGGCCGGCCACGCGTATCTCGAAGAACTCGTCGAGGTTGGTGCTGGAAATGCACAGGAATTTGAGCCGTTCCAGCAGCGGCGTGGCCGGGTCGCGCGCCTGCTCCAGCACGCGCCGGTTGAACTGAAGCAGGCTCAGTTCGCGGTTGATGTACAGCTCGGGCTGGGAAAGGTTGATGGAATCCATTCGATCGCCTCTTCGATGGGCAGCGCGTACACGTAATGGCAAGACTATAACAGAAGGGGTCTTTTTCAATCCCGCCGCACTGTTCCCGGCTGCCACGAATGACACACGTCGAAGCGTAGGGTGGCGGTGAGCGCAGCGAACCCCACCATACCCGTTCGGCGGCCATGCCCCGAGAGGCCACGAACCTGTCCATCGCCACCGTTCAAACGAAGGCATCGGGCGGAATTCCTGTTCACCGCAAAGACGCAGAGGCCGCAAAGGAGAAATCATTGGAAAAGCCTTTCTTTGCGCCCTCTGCGTCTTTGCGGTGAATATCGAATACCACCAGGCGCAACGGTGGGGTTCGCTGCGCTCACCGCCACCCTACGCTTCTATTGGGTACTTGAGCTATCGGGTACCAGCGGTCAAGCTTTAGTGCGCTCCAGCAGCAAGCTGCCCGTGGCGTGGCGGACGGCACGCCAGCCAGCTTCCAGACAGGTGGTTGCCACGGCGTCGACGACGAGCGCCGGACCTTCGATCGGACGGCCGACCGGCAGATCGTTGCGCTGCCACACCGGCACCCGCTCCGCCACGCCCACCAGCACTACCCGTTCCCGCGGCGCACCCCGCGTCGTTGTCGACGCGGTGCGCAGCGGCAGCTCCGGCTCGGCGGCGTGCAGACCGACGCGCAGGTTGACCAGTTCAACGTCGGTGGCCAGGCGGTGACCGAAGCGACGCTGGTGCAGGCGGTGAAAGTCCTCGCACGCCTGCAGGATATTGTGATACGGGATATTGAGCGTATAGCTCTGGCCCACATAACGCAGATCCAGGCTGAAAACGGTGTCGATCTCGTCACGGTCGACACCCTCAGCCTGCAGCTCCGCCAGACCGTCAGCGGCCAGTTCTGCGAAGCGGGCTGCCATGTCCTGCTCGCGCTGCTCAGCCAGCAGCGCCTGCACGGTGTGAGACAGCTGGCGGCCGCGCGGCGCCGCCAGCATGCCCAGTGCCGACAGCACGCCCGCGTGCACCGGCACCAGCGCCCGCTGCATGCCCAGCGCGTCGGCCAGCGCGCACACGTGCAGGCCGCCGGCGCCACCGAAGGCGGTCAGGGTGAAGTCAGCCGGGTCGACACCGCGCTGCACGGAGATCACGCGCAGCGCTTGCGCCATGTGTTCGTTGGCGACGTCGACAACCCCCTGCGCCGCGTCTTCCGGCGACACGCCCAGTTGTGCGGCCAGCGCCTGCACAGCTTCGCGCGCCGCGTTGACATCGAGCGTCATGTCACCGCCCAGAAACGCGTCCGGGCGCAACCGGCCCAGCACCAGGTTGGCGTCGGTCACCGTCGCCTGCCGGCCGCCGCGACCGTAGCAGGCCGGGCCGGGGTCGGCGCCGGCCGACTGCGGACCGACCTGCAGCATGCCGCCGTCGTCGACATGCGCGAGGGAGCCGCCGCCGGCGCCGATGGTGTGCATGTCCACCATGGGCACCGCCACCGGCCAGGGGCCGATGCAGCCCTCCGAGGTGAGCGTCACCCGACCGTCTATGAGCGCGACATCGGTCGAGGTCCCGCCCATATCGAAAGTCAGCAGCCGCTCGATGCCCAGCACCCGCCCTGCCCGCCGTGCCCCCATCAGGCCACCGGCCGGCCCCGACAGCAGCAGGCGCACCGCGCGCCTGGCCGCCTGAGCTGCGCTGATGGTCAGCCCCGAACTCTGCATGACACTGACCGGCGCCGGCTCCACCGCCGCTTGCAGCCGGTTCACGTAACCCTCCACCAGCGGCCCCACCCAGGCATTGAGCCAGGTGGCAATGCCGCGCTCGTATTCACGCTGCTCAGGCAGCACCTCGGACGAGCGGGACACGAACAGCGTGTCCGGCAACAGCGCCTCGATACGGCGTTCGAACCGGTCATCCAGAAAGGAGAACAACAGGTTGATCGCCACCGCCTGCGGCCGCAACGCCTCGATGCGCCGCAGCAGGTCGTCGCAGTCGACATCAGTCAGCGCCTCGACCACCGAACCATCGGCTGCCAGACGCCCGCCGGTCTCCAGACAGAGTTCGGCGGGCACCGGCGGCGGCTCGGGCTGCGGCTGCAGATTGTAGAGTTCGCGGCGCGCCTGGCGGCCGATGGTCAGCACGTCGCCGAAGCCGCGGTTGGTGACATAGGCCACCCGCACGCCCTTGCGCTCCAGCACCGCGTTGGTGGCGACCGTCGAGCCGTGGATCAGGTAGAAGGACTGCCCCTGGAGGCCCAGTTCGCGGATACCCTGGAGTATCGCCTGCTCGGGCGCGGCCGGTGTCGACAACACCTTGTGGACGCGGAGGCCGTCGCCATCGTAAACGATAAAGTCGGTGAACGTACCACCGGTGTCGACGCCGAGCAGCACGCGCCTGGTATCCTGCATCATTACCCGGACAGGCGCCTAGCCTTCCACGGTACAGTTGCGGCCCGCCTGCTTGGCATCGTACAGGGCCTTGTCGGCACGCTCGAGCAGGCTGTCCTGGCAATCGTCCGGCCTGGCCAGGGTCAGACCCTGGCTGATGGTGATACCGAGCATGTGCCGCTGCACCTTGACCGGCTGGTCGGCGATGCGCCGGCGCACGCGCTCGGCCACCTGGCGGGCAGTATGCAGGGATGTATTCTCCAGCACGATGACGAACTCCTCGCCGCCATAGCGCCCCACCAGGTCGAACTCACGCAGTGCGCCCTTTATGCGCGCCGCAACCTCCCGCAGCACCTGGTCGCCGACCAGATGACCGTACTCGTCGTTGACCTTCTTGAAATGATCCAGGTCGGCCATGATCAGGCACAGCGGCTGACCGGTCCTGGCCGCCGCCTTGAGTGCACGGTCGATTTCCCCCAGCAGGCTCACGCGGCTGGAAACACCGGTCAGTGCGTCCTGCTGCAGCTGCTCACGCAGCCGCATGCGCTCGTGTTCCAGCTGTTGCACCGAGCGCTGCAGGCCCTCCAGCCGGGTGCGATGGTAAACCTCCGCCGCCAGCGTGACATCCAGGGCAGTCAGCTTGATCACCAGTTCCGCCAGCGCCTGGCGCTGCTCGCCGGGCAGCGGCGCCGCCTTCACTTCATGGAGTATGAGTATCTGAAGGTAACCGAAGGCGGCCAGATACAAGCTCAGCGGCACACCCACGCGGGCATGCACAACACCCACCCTCGCGCGTGCCTCGAAATAGCCGGCACTGTCGAAGTCCTTGCCAAAGGTGTGCAGGTAGTCGACCTGAAACTTTTTCAGGCGCTCTATGTCGAAGCTTGACAGCAGCCGCGCGGCCTGTTCGTTCTTGAGCAGGTGGGCATAGAAATCATCCATGATCGAACCGGCCCGCCCGTCATCGAGTATCAGTTCGTGCAGCTGCTGCACACGCTCGTGATCGGCACCGTTGAGATCGGCGAGCAGTATCTGGCCGGCACACCATTCGGCGCTGAAACCTAACTGCTCACACAGGCTGTCTGAAGGCGGGCCGGCTGGCATCGAGGGCTATCCCATTCCGCGGGGCTTTCGGTTATTCTTACGCACCGTTAAAAACATGGAGTTCCTGGTTTTTCACCAGAGTAAGGCAGATCATAAAACACATGGATTCAAAAATCCTGATCAGCGTTGAACATCTGTACCGCTACTACGGCCACCACTGCGCAGTTCAGGACGTCAGTTTCCAGCTCGCGCAGGGTGAGGTACTGGGTTTCCTGGGTCCCAACGGCGCCGGCAAGTCGAGCACCATGCGAATGATCGCCGGCACCCTGGCGCCCAGTGCCGGCCGCATCCTCGTCAACGGCACCGATCTGCTCGACCGCCCCAGACTGGCCAAGTCGGACATCGGCTACCTGCCTGAACAGCCGCCGGTCTACCGTGAGCTGACGGTCGACGAATACCTGCATTACTGCGCACGCCTGCACCGGCTGGCGCGCGGCAGGCGCAGCCAGGCCGTGGAACGCGCCAAGCAACGCTGCGGCCTGGGCGACGTCGGGCGGCGCCTGATCGGCAACCTGTCCAAGGGCTACCAGCAGCGGGTCGGCATTGCCCAGGCCATCCTGCACAGCCCGGCGGTGGTCATTCTCGACGAACCCACGGTGGGCCTGGACCCTATCCAGATCCGCGACATCCGCGCCCTGATCCGGGAACTGGGCGAAAGCCACGGCATCATTCTGTCCACCCACATCTTGCCCGAGGTACAGGCCACCTGCACACGGGTGCAGATCATCAACCAGGGACGCCTGGTGTTTTCCGAGTCCATGACGAACCTGCAGCAGCGCCTGGTCACCGGCAATGTGCTGCTGCTGGAAACGCGCGAGGCAGCCGACAGCGACAGCCTGCGGGCCTTGCCCGGCATCCATTCGGTGGAAGCGGCCGGCCCGAACCGCCTGCGGCTGATATTCGAAGGCGACAGCCCCGCCGACAGCGTGGCCGCCCTGGTCGGTGAGAAAGGCTGGGGCCTCGTGGAACTGGCTCTCGACCGGCGCAGCCTGGAGCAGGTGTTCGTCGATCTCACCTGCAGCGAGAACCCGGCTGACGAGGAGGCCGCGTGATGATCTTCAGCATCGCCGCCCGTGAGCTGAGGGGCCTGTTCCTGTCACCGCTGGCCTGGGCACTGCTGGCGGTCATCCAGCTCATCATGGCCTACCTGTTCCTGTCGCAGCTCGACACTTTCCTGCTGCTGCAGCCGCGCCTGGCCGGCATGGAAGGCGCCCCCGGCGTCACCGACATCGTTGCCGCCCCCATGCTCCAGACTGCCGGTTTTCTGCTGCTGCTCATCGCACCGGCCGTCACCATGCGCGTATTCAGCGACGAGCGCCGCACCGGCACACTGTCGCTGCTGCTGTCGGCGCCGGTCTCCATGACCGAGATCGTGTTGGGCAAGTTCCTCGGTGTGCTGCTGTTCTTCCTGCTGCTGCTGGCCATGCTGGCTGCCATGCCGCTGTCACTGTACACCGGCACCACACTGGATGCGGGCAAGCTGGCCGCCGGCCTGCTGGGCCTGGCACTGCTGCTGGCGGCATTCGCCGCTGTCGGCGTGTTCATGTCGTCGCTGACCGAACAGCCGGTGGTGGCTGCAATCAGCACCTTCGGCCTGCTGATCCTTTTGTGGATCATCGACTGGAGCGGGAGCGGTCGTGAGGAAATGAGCGGCCTGTTCCGCTACCTGTCGCTGCAAGCCCACCTGGAGTCCTTCCTCAAGGGGCTGTTCAGCAGCGCCGACCTGGCCTATTACCTGATCCTGGTTGCCACCTTCCTGATCCTCAGCATCCGCCGCCTCGACAACCAGAGACTGACCGGATAGCCATGCAGATCACCAGAAAGTCACGTCGCCAGCTGCAACTGCAGAACGTCATTTTCTTTGTCACCCTGATGGCCTTCATGGGCCTGGCCGCCTGGCTCAGCACCCGCTACAGCGTCGAAGCCGACTGGACGGCGGGCGGGCGCAACAGCCTGTCGGAAGACAGCCGCAAACTGCTCGACCAGATGCCGGGCGACATACGCATTACCGCCTTCGCGCGCGAAAACCCGCTGCTACGCGAGCGTATCCGCGACCTGATAGGCCGCTACCAGCGCTACAAGCCTGACGTGCAGCTGCAGTTCGTCAATCCGGACGCGGAACCCGAACGGGTGCGCGAACTGGGCATCACGCTGGACGGCGAACTGCTGATCGCCTATGAAGGCCGCAGCGAGAAAGTCAGCCAGCTGGCCGAGGAGTCGCTGACCAATACCCTGCTGCGCATCGCCCGGCGGGAAAAGCGCAAGGTAGCCTTCCTGACCGGCCACGGCGAACGCGACCCGCGCGGCCAGGCCAACGGCGACCTGGGCAACTTCGGCAAGGCACTGGAGCAGAAGGGCATCGAACTGGACACCCTGAACCTGGCCGGCACGCCCGACATTGCGGACGACATCCGCCTGCTGGTGATCGCCAGCCCGCGCACCCGCCTGCTGCCCGGCGAAGTGCAGATCATCCACCACTACCTCGACCAGGGCGGCAACCTGCTGTGGCTGGCCGAGCCCGGTGACGATGCCGGCCTGGGACCGCTGGCGGAAACACTGGGTATCGACTTCCTGCCCGGCGTGGTGGTCGACGCCAACACCCAGCTGTTCGGCATCGCCAATCCGGCCTTCGCCCTGATCCTGGACTACCCCCCGCACGCAGCGACCCGCGAGCTGACCAGCACCACCCTGTTTCCCGAGGCAGTCGCCATGGAAGTATCGCCTCCCGACGACTGGCAGGCGCAGCCCCTGCTGACCACCCTGCAGCGGTCCTGGACCGAAATCGGCGAACTCAACGGCACCCTGCGCTTCGACGAGGACAGCGACGAGCGCGCCGGCCCGCTGGACATCGGTTTCAGTTTCGTGCGCAGCAGGGAAACGGGCGCTGAAGGCAGCGACCGCAGCAGCGCCGAACAGCGTGTGGCCGTCATAGGCGACGGCGACTTCCTGTCCAACACCTACCTGGGAAATGGTGGCAACCTCGAACTGGGCCTGAGCCTGATCAACTGGCTCAACCACGATGATGCATTCATCGCCATCACCGCGCGCACGGCCGGTGACGCCCACCTGGAACTCAGCCGCACGGCACAAGCCGTCATCGGCTTCGGCTTCCTGTTCGGCCTGCCGGCACTGTTGCTGGCCGCCGGCATCGCCATCTGGTGGAAGCGGCGGAACAGCTAGTACCATGACGTCACGCTGGATCATCAACCTCCTGCTGCTGCTGGCGATCGGTGCCCTGAGCCTGATCGCCTACTACGAACCGGGCATCGAGAAGGAAGCCGGACCCGTCGCCATTACGCCGCTCGGGGCAGATGACATCACGCGCGTGCACGTGGAACGCCAGCTTCGCGCCTCCCTCGACCTCAGCAGGCAGGAACAGGGCTGGCAGGTGGATGGCCAGCCGCCACTGCCGGCCGACGACTACCAGGTACGCTCGCTGATCCGGCTGGCCGAACAGAACGCCACGCGCAGCTACGCGGTCGACGATCTGGATCTTGCACGCCTGCAGCTGGCGCCTGCCGCTTCGAGCGTGACGCTCAACGACACCCGCATCGAATTCGGCACCGTCGAACCGTTGCAGGGGCTGCGTTATGTAAAAGTCGGCGACCGCATCCACCTGATTCCGGACCTGTATCAGCACCTCCTCGATGCCGACTACACCCAGTTTGTCAGGCGCCGGCTGTTCGCCGAAGGCCAGCGCATTCAGGCCATCGATCTGCCCGGCCTTTCACTCGACAAGAAGAAAGGCCGCTGGACGGTCGCCGGCCAGGAGAACGTCGCCGCCGACCGCCTGCAGCAGTTCGTGGAGCGATGGCAGGAGGCCGCCGCGCTGACCGTCAGAAAAGCGGAACACGACGCGCAGGGCGACAAAGTCACCATCCGCCTGACGCAGCCGCAACAGACAGCGGAATTCATCATCACCTCACGCGACCCGGAACTGGTGCTGGCGCGTCCGGAACTCGGCATCCAGTACCACTTGGGCAACCGCGCCCACGATTTGCTGGAGTTGCCCAAGGAATCCGACAACAACAGCGATGCCCGGTAGGGTGGGGTGAGCGCAGCGAACCCCACCATTTTCCATGGCAGTGGTGCTATTCGGGGTTCTTCGTTCGAGCGGCTGTCCCGGATACATTCGTGGCCTCGCGAGGCATGGCTGCCGAACCGTTATGCTGGGGGGTGGCCCCCTTCTGACAGGGCCATACCAGGATGCGGTGGTTCTGTTAAGAGGCGGCCGCCGAGCCGATATGGTGGGGTTCACTTCGTTCACCCCACCCTGTCTTACGCCGTTCGTGGTGTGGCCCGACGGCGCGGGTACGTGAAGCGTTGGTGAGCATCGGCCATACTCGCCGCCATGCCTGAACTGCCCGAAGTTGAAACGGCCCGCCGCGGCATCGAGCCCTGCCTGAAAGGCCGCAGGGTGATGGATATCGTTGTCCGGCAGCGCCGCCTGCGCTGGCCGGTGCCACGCGCGCTGCAGAAGGAACTGACCGGACAGACGGTGATATCCGTCACGCGCCGGGCCAAGTACCTGCTCATCAACACCGCGGCCGGCAGCGCCATCCTGCACCTGGGCATGTCGGGCAGCCTGCGCATCGTACCGACCGCCAGCGAACACGGCCCGCACGACCACGTCGAACTGGCGCTCGACAGCGGCAGCAGCCTGCGCCTCACCGACCCGCGCCGTTTCGGCGCCCTGCTGTGGACCCGCACTTCACCCGAACAGCACCCGTTGCTGCGTGACCTGGGCCCCGAGCCGCTGGGCGATGCATTCAGCGGCGACTACCTGCACCGCCGTTCACGGGGGCGCAGACTGGCCGTGAAAAATTTTCTGATGGACAGCCGTACGGTGGCCGGAGTGGGCAACATCTACGCCAACGAGGCGCTGTTCATGGCGGGCATTCATCCGGCACGACAGGCGGGACGCATCTCGGCGCAGCGCTTCGAGACCCTGGCGAACAGCGTCAGGGGGGTCCTGCAGCAGGCGATCCAACAGGGCGGAACCACCCTGCGGGACTTCGTGAACAGCGAGGGGCGGCCGGGTTATTTCCAGCAGACACTGCAGGTCTACGGGCGTGGCGGCCAACCCTGCCCTGTCTGCCTCACACCGTTACGCCTCATCCAGCTCGGCCGGCGTTCGACCTTCTACTGTCCGCGCTGTCAGCGCTGACCTGGCGCCCTCAGGGCAGGATGCTCACCACTGCCTGTCCTGCCCCGCGCGGATCGGCGGCGGCGGTGATCCTGTCATTCCGCTTGTCCCAGTACAGGGCCTGCATGTTGCCGTAGGCGCCGACCTCACGCAGGCGGTGGCCGCGCGCCCGCAACGCGTCACGAACGCGGGGCGACAGCGCCCCGGCCTCGTACTGGATCTCGTCCGGCAGGTACTGGTGATGGAAGCGGCCCAGCGACACCCAGTGCCCGGGACCTGTGCCCGTGGCCATATCGAGGATGGCCAGTGCCACCATGCTGATGATGCGGCTGCCACCGGGCGTACCCAGTACCGCCACGCCCTGGTCGCTTTCGACGAACGTCGGGCTCATGCTCGACAGGGGCCGCTTGCCCGGTGCGATGGCATTGGCTTCGGCGCCCACCAGGCCGTAGGCATTGGGCACCCCCGGCTTGGCGGAAAAGTCGTCCATCTCGTCGTTCAGCAGCACGCCCGTGCCGGGCACCACGAAGCCGGAGCCGAAGGGATAGTTGATGCTGAGCGTCGCCGCCACGCGGTTGCCCTGCCGGTCGATAATGGAAAAATGGGTGGTGTCGGCCCCCTCCCCGCCCGGCACGACGCCAGGCAGGGCGACCGAAGGCGTGGCCCGGTCCCCGCGAATGGACGCACGCAGACCGGCGGCGTACCAGGGATGAACGAGCCGCTCGATCGGAATGTCCACAAAATCCGGATCACCGAGGTACTGGGCGCGGTCGCGGTAGGCACGGCGCATGGCCTCGGTGACCAGGTGGATACGCACGGGCTCGCCCAGTTCCGCCAGCGGGTAGCCGGCGAGAATGTTCAACAAGGTGGCGAGCGCGATGCCGCCGGACGATGGCGGCGCGGCGGACACCACCGTCATGCCGCGGTACAGGAAACGCACCGGCGCGCGTTCCACTACCCTGTAATCGCGCAGGTCCTTTTCGCTCCAGATACCACCGGCCTTGCGCACACCCGCCACCAGTTTCTTCGCCACCGGCCCGGCGTAGAAGCCGTCACGCCCGCGCTCGGCCAGCGCCTGCAGCGTGCGTGCAAGATCCGGCTGCCTCAAGCGCCAGCCGGCGGCCGGCACCTGGCCCTGATGAAGAAAGAGAGCACCTGACTCAGGCCATGCCTGCAACAGCGAACGGCGGAAATCCGCCATGCGGCGGTAGCGGTCGTCCACCTCGAAACCGTCGCGGGCGATGCGGATGGCGGGCGCCAGACTCCGGGCCAGCGGCAGGCGGCCATACCTGGATGCGATGTGCACCAGTGCCGCCGGTTCGCCCGGGATGGCAGCGGCCAGCGGCCCGTCCATGGACAGCCGCGGGACGACCTTGCCGTCATCGTCCAGGTACAGGTCCCGGTGCGCGGCAAGGGGCGCCCGCTCGCGGCCGTCGATCATCACCTCCAGGCCGTCACTGGCCCGGTGCAGCAACCAGAACCCGCCACCCCCGATACCGGAACTGTAAGGCTCGACCACTGCCAGCACCGCGCTGACGGCCACGGCGGCGTCGAAGGCGTTGCCACCCTGCTCCAGAATATCGATACCCGCCGCCGTGGCCAGCGGGTGGGCCGAGGCAATTGCGACCGCCGGCGGTCGATCGGCAGCGGTGGCCGGAACAAAGAACTGCAGCCACGCCAGCGACAGCAAAAACAAAAAGGCCCCGATACGGGGCCTTGACGGGTTACGGAACGAACGCGTGCCGATACTCACGCACTCTCCCCGGTAAGCAGCCTGTATTTCTCCATCAGCTCTTCCCGGGTCTCCTCGTAATCGGGGTTCAGCGGTATGCAGTCCACGGGGCAGACCTCCACGCACTGGGAGGTTTCGTAATGGCCGACGCACTCGGTGCACAGCGCCGGGTCGATTACGTAGATCTCATCTCCCTGCGAGATTGCGCCGTTGGGACATTCTGGTTCGCAGACATCGCAGTTGATGCACTCGTCGGTGATCATCAAGGCCATATCAGTCTCCACACAGGGCCGTTTACCCGGGTTGATTAGCTAACGTTAATATTACCCCATGCGCGCTTTCAGTGCAGCCACAACTTCGTCGTGGACAAAGAGCGAGACATCACCGCCGTGCGCGGCGATTTCCCGAACAAGGCTTGAAGAAACATAGGCATAGCGCTCGTCGGGCGTCATGAACAGGGTCTCGATTTCGGGCGCCAGACGCCGGTTCATGCTGGCCAGCTGAAACTCGTATTCGAAGTCCGAAACCGCGCGCAGACCGCGCAGGATCACCCGGGCGCCCTGCTCGCGCATGAAATCGACCAGCAGGCTGTCGAAGCTGCACACCTCGACGTTAGAGAGGCCAGACAGCACCGACCGGGCCAGCGAAACCCGCTGCTCGGCAGGGAAGACCGGCTCCTTGCCGGACCCGGTGCTGATTGCCACGATGACACGCTCGAAACGCAGGGAAGCGCGTTCCACCAAATCGACATGACCGCGGGTGATGGGGTCGAAAGTTCCTGGGTAGACGGCTATATCCACGGGTTTCCCGGCCGGTAGCGGCCCGTCGTTGCTGGCTGATCCTGCAATCTATCAAAGCGCCCTTGCAAAAACAAAGGGTTGCTCCTGAGCAGGGACTTCGCATGCGGGCTGATGTCTAGCCCGGATGACTGACGGGTCGGGCGCGGTCCGGGTCGTACTCGAAGAGATGGTAGGCAACCTGCCCGGCCTGCCTGCCGCGCAGCAATGTCCAGCCCGCTGGCACGGCGGGCTGCGACCGATCCGCGGTGGTCTCGATGTAAATCCTGGCATGGTCCGCCAGCCAGCCTCCGTCCTGCAGTCGAACGCACACTTCGCCGAGACAGTCGGATCCGAATGGCGGGTCGAGAAAGACGATTTCGAACGGCTCTGCCGGGCCCTGCAGATAGCGCAAGGCATCCAGCCGCACGACCTCCACCTGATCAGCCGCCAGCAGTATACGGTTTTCCTGCAAGGCATCGAACGCCGTGCTGTCCTGCTCCACCATCACGACATGTGCCGCGCCGCGCGACGCGGCCTCGAAACCAAGGGCCCCGCTGCCGGCAAACAGATCCAGACAACGCGCCCCGGGCAGCACCGGCGCCAGCCAGTTGAACAGCGTCTCTCGAATGCGGTCTCCCGTCGGCCGAAGCCCGTCGACATCCGGAAATGTCAGCTTCCTGCCCCGCCACTGGCCGGCAATGAGCCGGACCTGGTTTCTGCGCACTTTCATGCAGCGGCATGATGCGCACTGTGCCATGCGGGGTCAATTGCGTCAGTCCACCCGTCGCCGGCAGGGTTGGGGGTGCAGTGCCGCGCGAGACTGTCGGCCGCAGGGATGCGGCCGTCAAGCCTACAGGGATGTATTTACGGCGTGTCTCGCGCGGCACTGCACCCCCAACCCGACATCTGACATTATTGGTGCAGGTGATCCAGGGGGTGAGCGCAGCTGATTCCGATGCGCCTTCCCTGGCGCACAGAATGGTCGCCAGCACCCGCGCTTCCCTGCACGCACTCCCCCGGCGCAGCTGCGCTCACCCCCTGGATCACACCGCTGCTCAGGCAGGCGGCGACGCACCCCACCTGGACCACCTTCTACCAGCCGTCACCACGCCAACGAACCCTGACAGGAACAGCCAAACCGCGGCCGGCAGGGGAACGGCACTGACCGGCACACTGCCCGGTGTCGGGGTGGCCAGGACGACGAAATCCAGGCTGTTGTCATTCGTATCCAGCAGCGGATTGACGCGCGCGATGCTGCTGCCAGCGGACGGGTCCGGCGCCGGACTGCCCTCACCGGCAAAAACCGCCCCGCCCCCGAATGCGCCATAGCCGACCGCATCCAGAATGCCGCCGGCATTGCGCAGCACCACGGAATCCGGTCCGTTCTGGAAATCGATATCGGCGACAAGATCGGCGCCGGGCACCGCGGTGACACCGCCTCCGGCGTCGTCGCCAATCACGAACACGCCATCGGCGGGCATGACGCCGGACAGCGTGAATGTCTTGTACACACCCCCGTCACCTCCGTTGACGCCCTCGACAACCAACCCGGCCAGACTCTCGCCGGGTGAACCAAAGAGTTCCAGAAACACCAGACCGGCATCACTGCCGCTGGCATCGTAGAAGATTTCCGAAATCACCGGCGCAGCGCGGGCGCCGTGGAACGAAAGCGAGAAAGAAAGGGCGCAGACGGCCGCTGCGCCGCGAACGATACGCTGCAACATGGCATCCTCCTTGATCCTGATAGCTGCTTGTTAGTCGTATACCGGCCTCCCTGGCCGGCGGATGTCACGCTACCTGACGCAGATTTTCACCATCAAGAGGAATTTTCTGAAAAAGATGTAAGCATTTTCTGATTTGCCTGTAGTCCCTGGATTACACAGCCCCCACAATGAGACCCGGTGCCGGGCAGAGGCCACCGTCTTGCAAGACCGTCGGCCGCAGGGATGCGGCCGTCGAGCCTACAGGGATGTATTCACGGCGGGTCTTGCGAGACGGTGGCCTCTGCCCGGCACTCCCGACAGTAATTACTCCCCGCCCTCGCCACCAACGATAACCGTAACCATCCTGTCCGGCCGCACCCGCCGCCGGTAGGCATCACGGATCTGCTCCAGCGTCACCGCCTCGATCTTTCTGTTGAAGGTCTGCAGGTAATCCAGCGGCAGACCGTAGAAACCGATGACGGCCAGGTACTCGACGATCTTGCTGTTGCTGGATACGCGGATGGGGAACCCGCCGGTGATATTCTTCTTTGCCGCCTCCAGCTCGTCGGCCGTCGGCCCCTTCTCTATGAACTGCTTCAGCGTATCCCGCAACACTTTCAACGCCTCGTCACGCTTGTCGTTGCGCGTCTGCAGGCCCAGCACATAGGGCCCCTTGCGCCGCATGGGATAAAAATAACTGTAGGCGCTGTACGACAGGCCGCGCTTCTCGCGCACCTCCTCGCTGATGCGCGACACCAGCCCGCTGCCACCGAGGATATGGTTGCCGACATACAGCGGGAAATAGTCCGGGTCGCCGCGGTAGTTGCCCGGCTGCCCCATCCAGACATGGCTCTGGGTCGAGGGGTGGGCGATGAACTTCTCCGTCGCCTTGTCCAACCCGGCCACCGGAGGCAGAGGTGGTGCGTGCGAACCGGCCGGCAGACTGTCGACCAGTTCGGCCGCGATACGCCGCGCCTGTGCCTGGTCGGCATCGCCGACAATGGCGATGACGGCGTTGGCGGCCACATAGTAACGGCGGTAGAAGTCGCGCACCTGCTCGAGCGTCAGCGCCTTGAGGCTGTCCACCGAACCGCCCGGCACGGCGGCATAGGGGTGATCACCATAGACCAGGCTGTAGAACGCTTCCTCCGCGATGGCCCGGGGCTTCTGCGCGCGGTACTGCGCCGCCGTCTGCATGCGCTGCCGTTCCCGCTCGAAATCCGCCTTTGGGAAATCCGGGCTGGCGATTATTTTCCCGAACAGGTCGAGCGCCGGCCGCAACAAATCGGGCTCGCTGAGACTGCGCAGCGACAGCCACGCCATGTCGCGCTTTGAACCGTTGCCCAGCACCGCGCCGCGGCTCTCCATGCCGGCCGCAATCTGATCGGCGTCGAGCCCGCCGGCACCCTGCGTCAACAATGCATTGGTCAGCCTGGCCAGCCCCGCCGCACCCGCATCCCGCGCGCTGCCGGCATCGAACACCACGCGTATGTCGATCATGGGCAGGTCGTGCGCTTCCACGAACAGCACACGGGCGCCCTTGCCCGTGTGCCAGGACCGGATCTCGGGCGTGGCCTGTACCGTCTGGATGAACAGGGCCGACAGCCCAATCAGAAGCACGCGCACCAGTTTCGACATGTTGATGTTCCGATTCGTTTTGCATGGGATACGGCGGCCGGTGGTTTCGGATCCGCCAGGCTGGGGGGGGTGCCGTTGCATGAGCGTCGGCCGCATGGACGCGGCCGTCGAGCGTACAGGGATGTGTTCACAGCGTGTCATGCAACGGCACCCCCCGCAGCCCGGCTGACCGGATTCGAGCCTCTCAACGTACATGGCCACCTCCCATGCCGCGCCGCGGCGGATGCTTCGGGTCTATAGGCAGCGGCTTCAGCCTGGCCACCGTGAGCCGCTGCGGCACCAGGTACTTCTTCGCCACCGCCTGCACCTGCTCCGCGGTCACCGCCTGCACGCGCTCGCTGTAGCGCTCCATCTCGCGCCAGTCCAGCCCGATGGTCTCCAGCATGCCGATCTGCATGGCCTGGTAGAAAATGGAATCCAGGGCGTAGACCTTGGATGCCATGATCTGCGCCTTGACCCGTTTCAGCTCGTCGTCGCTGACCTGCTTTTTCCGCAACTCACCGATCTCATCGAGCAGCGCCTGCTCGAGCTGACCGATGTCGTGACCCGATGAGGGCGTAGCCTCCAGGATGAACAGGCTGTCCAGCCTGTCGTAAAGATCGTAACCGGCGCCGGCACTGGCGGCGATCGCCTTGCCGCGCACCAGGCGGCTGGCCAGCCGCGCGCTCTCGCCACCGTCCAGAACGCCCGCCAGCACGTCCAGCGCATAGGGCTCCCAGTCCTGTTCAGCCGTTTTCAGCACCGGCACCTTGTACCCCATGACCAGGAACGGGAGTTCGGCCGGCGCCTCCACCACGATGCGCTTCTCGCCCCGCTGCTTCACTTCGCGGCGTGGTTTCAGCGGCCCGGGTTCGCCGGGCTTCAATGGCCCGAAGTGTTTCTTCGCCAGTGCATGGACCTCGTCCGGGTCGACGTCGCCCACCACCACCAGGGTGGCGTTGTTGGGGGCGTACCAGCGCCGGTACCAGGTACTCAGGTCGCCGATCTCCATGTTCTCCAGGTCGTCCATCCAGCCGATGATGGGATTGTGATAGGGGCTGCTGACCCAGGCAGTAGCCATGAACTGTTCGTAGGTCAGCGCCTGCGGGTTGTCCTCGGTGCGCATGCGGCGCTCCTCCATCACCACCCGCACTTCCTTTTCGAACTCGTCCCCGGGCAGCAGCAGGTTGCGCATGCGGTCTGCCTCCAGCTCGAAGCTGACCGGCAGGCGGCTTTTCTCCATGGTCTGGAAATAGGCCGTGTAGTCCCGGCCGGTGAAGGCGTTTTCGCGCCCGCCGTTCTCGGCGATGATGCGCGAGAACTCGCCCGCCGGGTGCGCCCTGGTACCCTTGAACATCATGTGCTCCAGCACGTGGGACAGGCCCGTGATGCCGCCGTGCTCGTAGCTCGACCCGACCCTGTACCACAGCTGCGACACCATGACCGGCGCACGGTGATCTTCCTTGACGATCAGTTTGAGCCCGTTGTCCAGGCTGTACTCGTGGACGGCGCCATCGTCCGCGCCGGCCCGCAACGGCGCCGGTGCAATCAGCGCCAGGCCGCACAACAGGGCCATGATTCGGTACTTCTGCATGCTTGACTCCATGACGTGGGCGGACTCCTTGTTTGCCGGTTACCTTTCGCGAGGGGGGAATGATAGGATAAGCCGCTCCATTAAGACAGAAGCAGCCATGTTTGGTTTTGGCAAGAATAAATCCGGCGACGGCTCCGGAAACGAACAGACGAAAGAGCAGGCTGACAGCAAGCCCGGCCTGTTCGGGCGCCTCAGGGCCGGCCTGAAGCGCACCCGCAGCGGTCTGACCGAGGGTATCGCCAGCCTGCTGTCAGGCCGCCGCCAGATCGACGACGATCTGCTGGAGGAACTGGAGACCCGGCTGCTGGTCGCCGACGTCGGCGTGGAAGCCACCCGGACGATCATCCAGGACCTGACCGGGCGCGTGGCACGCAAGCGGCTCGGTGACGCCGATGCCCTGATGGCAGCGCTCAAGGAAGACATGCGCGCCATGCTGGAACCGGTGTCTGTGCCCCTGCAGATACCGGACTCCGACAAACCCTTCGTGCTGCTCATGGTCGGCATCAACGGCGCCGGCAAGACAACCACCATCGGCAAGATCGCGCGGCGCCTGCAGAACGAAGGCTGCAAGGTGATGCTGGCGGCCGGCGACACCTTCCGTGCGGCCGCGGTGGAGCAGCTGCAGGTCTGGGGCGAGCGCAACGACATTCCGGTCGTCGCCCAGCAACAGGGCGCCGACGCCGCCTCGGTCATCTACGACGCCCTGCAGGCCGCCCGGGCGCGCGGCATCGACGTGCTGATCGCCGACACCGCCGGGCGGCTGCACACGCAGTCCAACCTGATGGAAGAGCTGAAGAAGATCAAACGGGTGCTGCAGAAACTGGACCCGGAGGCGCCGCACGAGATCATGCTGGTGGTGGACGCCGGCACCGGCCAGAACGCGCTCAATCAGGCGCAACAGTTCAACGAGGCGGTCGGCCTGACCGGGATCACCCTGACCAAGCTGGACGGCACCGCCAAGGGCGGCATCATCTTCGCCATTGCCAGCCGGCTGGGTATTCCCATCCGTTTCATCGGCGTGGGCGAATCCATCGAGGATCTCAGGCCGTTTGACGCCGGGGAATTCGTGGACGCATTGTTCGAGAGTGAAGACCAAAGCTAGCGTCGAAGGGGTGGGGAACTTCCGTGCGGGACCGTCGGCCGCAGGGATGCGGCCGACGAGCGTACAAGGATGTATTCACAGCGTGTCCCGCACGGAAGTTCCCCACCCCTTCGACATACCACCGATGGCTGGCTGAACATGATCCGCTTCGATAATGTCAGCAAGCGCTACCCCGGCGGCAAGGACGCCCTGCAGGGCGTCAGCTTCCACCTGCCGGCCGGCCAAATGGCCTTCCTCACCGGCCACTCGGGCGCCGGCAAGAGCACCCTGCTGAAGCTGATCGCGCTCATCGAGCGCAGCACCCGCGGCCAGCTGTTCGTCGACGGCGAAAACCTGTCGCGTACCCGCCGGCGCCGCATCCCCTACCTGCGGCGCAAGATCGGCGTCATCTTCCAGAACCACAAGCTGCTGTTCGACCGCACCGTGTTCGACAACGTGGCGTTGCCGCTGGTCATCGCCGGCCACCGCCACCAGGACATCGGCCGGCGGGTGCGCGCGGCGCTCGACAAGGTCGGCCTGCTGGACAGGGAGCGCGCGCTGCCCATCACCCTGTCCGGCGGTGAACAGCAGCGCGTCGGCATCGCCCGCGCGGTGGTCAACAAACCCAGGCTGCTGCTGGCCGACGAGCCCACGGGCAACCTCGACCCCGAGCTGTCGCGGGAGATCATGCAGCTGTTCGTCCAGTTCAACCAGGTCGGCGTCACGGTGCTGATCGCCAGCCACGACCTCGACCTGATCTCGCGCATGGACTACCCGCAGCTGGTCCTGCACGAAGGGCGCATCGAGGCACCCCAGAGCCTGCTCGCCTCATGAAGGACCGCCTCCAGGTATACCTGCTGCGGCACCTGCAGGTGGCACTCAGCAGCCTGGGCCGGCTGTACCGCGCGCCGCTGGCCTCGCTGATGACCTCCGCGGTCATCGGCATTGCCCTGGCACTGCCAACGGGACTCTACCTGCTGACCGGCAACCTGCAGCGCCTCAGCACCTACTGGGACGGCAGTGCCGGCATTTCCCTGTTCCTGCGGAGAGACATCAGCGAGACGCAGGCACGCCGGCTGGGCGAGAAACTGAAGCAGTGGCCGGAAATCGATCGTGTGAAACTGATCACCGCCGACCAGGCGCTGGCGGAATTCCGTGAGCTGTCCGGCTT
>Ga0256830_1000769_pt1 | contig 23995 bp, 20 predicted proteins | sample 128326metaG_FD_190537 | JGI IMG/M metagenome (GOLD analysis project Ga0256830, IMG submission 190537) | Hydrothermal vent microbial communities from Lau Basin, Pacific Ocean - 128-326 | ecosystem: Environmental > Aquatic > Marine > Hydrothermal vents | place: Pacific Ocean: Lau Basin | collected... | reverse complement strand
GCATGGACGTCGAAGAAGGGGACGGCCATGGTGGCCGGAGAGTCTAGCAATCCGGCCCCGGCCGCTCGGTCAGGCCACCGCTTCGCGTTCCCCCGGCTTGGCCGTGCCGCCCCCCTTCTCGGCCACCGCGTGATAGCGCAGCAGGTCGCCGATGTTGAGCGGGAAGGCCAGCCACGAGTTGACCCGAGTGCGGGCCAGACCGTGCGCCATGCGGTCGAGGAAACGCAACCGGAACGCCTTGGCCACGGCGCCGATGAGGCGCGACGGAACCACGGTACGGCTCGGCACCCGTTTCTCGACCACGCGGAAACCGGCCTTCTCCAGAGTGCGGCGGAGCGTCTCGGTGGTGTAGAAGTACAGGTGCCAGTCGTCCACCACGTTGCGCTCGCGCCGCCCCATCAACTCGAACGACCAGGTGTCGTAGCGCGGCGTCTCGACGACCAACGTCCCGCCCGGCTTCAGGACGCGCCGAATCTCGCGCAAGGTGGCCATCGGATCGGTGAGGTGCTCGATCACGTGGAGCATGAGCACCGCGTCGAAGTGGTCGTCGGGGAAGGCGGCCTCCTCGAGGGTCATCGGTGCGACCTCGAGGCCGTATTCCTCGCGCGCATAGCGGCAGGCCCAACCGTTGGGCTCCAACCCGATGCAACGCATGCCGAGCCGCTTCAACTCCGCGAGCACCGCCCCGGTACAGCAACCGACCTCCAACACGCGCCCGCCGGGATATGCCTCGGCCACGGCGCGGACCGAGTGGCGGTAGTCGCGCACCTGGTTGCGCTGCCGCTCCAGGCTGGAGGGGCTCAACGGCCAGCCGGCATCCTCGCCCTCGCCGCGCTCTCGGTAGTCGGCGAGTTCGACGCGCCGCCGCGGACTGACGTACATCAGGCCGCAGCCGCGGCAGCGCACGACGCGGCCTTCCTGGGCCACGCCGGCCTCGAAGAGGACCTCGGGGTCGTCGGCGCCGCAGAGGTTGCACGGAACGGAATCGGTCCGGGCGTCAGGACGCCCGAGGACGGGCGCCTCGGCGGCCGCGGCGTCGAGGGGAACGGGTTCGTGCTCGGAAGACCCCACGTGAGGACGGGACTGGGGAGCGAGTGGAGAGGGCAGAGAGGGGGCAGGAAAGGAGTCCTCGCACTCTAGCCGGCGCTTGAAACGCGTCACCCTCCCCGGGGCGCCCTCTGCCGAGACGGGACCTGCGAAATCGTTCAGAACGACGGTTTCGCCGGATCGATGGTCCACGTCGCCAGCCGCAACAGGGGCTCCAGCCGGAGCAGGTCGGCGACCACCCCCTCGTCCCAGTCCTCACCGGCGGCGACCGAAGCCTCCGGTGCGAGCCGCGCGACGACCTCGAGAGCGGTCTCCCCCGGTTTCAGCAGCCCGGCGAGGTCGCGCCAGTCGCGCTCGTCCATCGTCTCCAGCGGTCTGGCCCCGCCCCCGTCCAGCGTCAGGACGAAACCCGGAGCTCCCCTCGCGGCCTCGGCCAGGGCCCGACCGCCCTCCGGGGTCGCCATGCGCTCCTTCAGGGCGTTCAGGTCGTACCAGGCGTCGGGCAGCAGCTTCAGCCCCCAGAAGGTCCCGGAGTGCTCGATGCCCGCTTCCAGGTGGACGTTGCGGTAGGCCGAGTCGAGGTCCTTGGCGAGCTCCGGGCCCAGGAACCGCTGCAGCACCTTGCGGTCGGCCTTGCCGCGGAACAGCATGGTCCGCTGCCGCACCACCCGCTTGCGATTGGAGGCATGCGGATGGTGCAGACTCTCGCGCCGCTCGAGTTCGATGCCGAATCGGTCGCGATAGCCCTCGCGCACCCGCTCGCCGAGCGCCTGCAGGCGGTGGCGGATCTCGAGCCGCCGCGCGTTCCAATCCGGGTCGGACCAGAAGGCGGGCGTGTAGAGCTCGAAGTCGGCCGCGGTGAACACGCCGCCACCCTACCGCCCGCCGGCCGTCGGGGAAAGCCCGCTCGGGGAACGGGAAAAAGCGGCCCCAGCCGAAGCCGAGGCCGCTACTCCATCCCCTCAGATGGCACCTTTCGGTGTGTGGGACCACGACCCCGAGGGGCCGGGTCCACCTGCGACCCGAAGGCCGCAGGCGGGGGCGATTCTAGGGGGAACGGAACGCCGACCGATCGGTTTCCCGCCGCCCGGCGACCGGGAACCGGCGGCCGACGCCATGCCCCATGATTCCAACTTCCTTGGCGACGTCGGAGGCCAGGAAGCAGTCCGAAGAAACCTCTCCCACTGCAGACCGGTCGGAGCGCAGCGAGAAAAAAACCGAAAAAAACGGCGGCCGGGTCAGTCGGACCGCCGGGCGGGGCCCCGACGCCGACGCTCCGCCTCGCGGGTGAGGACCGCAGCCCAGACCAGAGCGGCGACCGCCGCCAGGGCCCAAGGCAGGTGCTCGGGCTCGAACCAGTGCCAGGGGGTGTCGCGCAGCACGGGTTCGCCGTGACCGGCGTGCAAGAGGAACACGAACGCAGCGACCATCGCCTCGGTGATCAGAACTGGACCTGCGGGGCCTGCCGTGCGGCTTCGTCTTCCAGCTCGAAGAACTCGCGCTCGGTGAAGTGGAACATGCCGGCGACCACGTTGGAGGGGAACTGCTGGATGCGGTTGTTCAGTTCCCGGACGTTGCCGTTGTAGAAACGCAGCGCCGCCTGGATGCGGTCCTCGGTGTTGGCGAGCTCACGCTGCAACTCGAGGAAGTTCTGGTTGGCCTTCAGGTCGGGATAGGCCTCGAGCCGAACCATGAGCTGGCGCAGCGCCCCCTGGAGCATGGATTCGACCTTGGCCTGCTCCGCAGCGTCACCCGTGGTCTGGACCGCCTGCTCGCGCAACGCCGTGACCTTCTCGAGCAGCTCGCGCTCGTGCGAGGCATAGCCCTTCACGGTGTTGACCAGGTTCGGAATGAGGTCGTAGCGCCGCTTGAGCTCGGTCTCCACGTTGGACCAGGCCTCGTCCACCTGGTTCCGCAGGGAGACCAGCGAGTTGTAGGCGGCGACGAACCAGATCAGGCCGATGGCGAAGGCGCCGAGGAGGATCCAGAGTGCGGTCATGGGGTGGATTGTAGCGGGGCGTCCGGCCGGAAGAGGTAGCGGGGCATCCGCTCGCGGATCGCCGTCAGGTGGTCGAAGGCGGGCTCGAGGTCCTCGGCCTGGAGAGTGCCGACGGCGAACAGGGCGAGGACGTCGCCTTCCAGTTCGAGCACCGTCTTGCGATGGCGGAGCAGGTACTCCATCATCGCCGTGTTGCAGAAGTCGTAGGCGAACTTCTTGTCGCGGCAGGAGACGCGGAAGGCGTTGGAGAACTCGACCGACTCGAAGTCCACGTCCGGCAGACCGAAGGCCTCGGCGATCCGGGTCAGGAAGTTCTCCGGGTGGAGGACCAGCTCGGGGAACCTCCGCTCCAAGCGGATCGCGAAGACCTCCAGCCAGTGCGTGGACTGGTTCTTGCCGCTGCCCGTGGTGTAGCGGAACTGGAAGGCCAGCGCGGGCCGCCCCTGCCATGCACCCTCGAGGACGTGGTACGCGCGCCGAGAGTGTCCACGACGCAGGCGGTCCAGGAACGACAACGACTTCAGCAGCTGCTTGCGCAAGCCCGGGTCGTAGCGGAAACCGTGTTCCGCGGCCCAGGCCCGGAAGCGACGGCGGCGTTCCCGCTCGCGCCGCCACGCCCACACCGCACCGGCGACGATCAACGCAGCCACCAGGAGGAACAGGAGGGTGGGGGCGACCCCTTCCATCAGGGCAGGGTACGCGTCGGCGCCGCGTCCCGTTAGACTCCCCGCCCCATGACCGGACTCGCCGCCCGCGCCGCGCGCATGCTCGACGAGCTCGACGAAGCCCAGCGACGGGCGGCGACCACCCTGGAGGGGCCGGTCCTGGTGCTGGCCGGCGCCGGCAGCGGGAAGACCCGGACCGTCACGGCGCGGACGGCGGCGCTGCTCGCAGCCGGGGCCGGCGAAGGCGAGGTCCTCACCTTGACCTTCACCAACAAGGCGGCGCGCGAGCTGCGTGAACGGCTGGCCCAGGCGCTCGGCCCCGAGCCCGCGGCTCGGGTGGACGCCGGCACCTTCCACGCCTGGTGCCTGCGGCTGCTGCGACAGCACGGACGCCGACTCGGCCTGCCGGCGCGCTTCGCGCTCTGCGACTCGGCGGACCAGCTCGCCGTCCTGCGCAACGTCCTCAACGACCTCCGGGGGCCCGAAGGGCCGGGGGCGCCGCGCGCCGTCCAGGCCCGCATCTCGTTGTGGAAGAACCGGCTGGTCACCCCGGAGCGCGCCCTGGCCCTGCCCGGGGACGACGCCGACGACCTCGCGGCGAGGGCCTACGGGCGCTACGAAGCCGAGTTGCGGCGGCGACGGGCGCTGGACTTCGACGACCTGCTGCTGAAGGCACTGGAGCTGCTGGACGACGACGAGGTCGCCGCCCCGCTGCGTCGCCGCCTCCGCTGGGTGCAGGTGGACGAGTACCAGGACACCAACCTGCCCCAGTACGAACTGCTGCGCCGGCTCGTCGCCGAGCACCGCAACCTCTGCGTGGTCGGCGACGACGACCAGTCCATCTACGCGTGGCGGGGGGCCGACCATCGGCGCATCCTCGGCTTCGAGCGCGACTTCCCCGGAGCGACCGTGATCCGCCTCGAGACCAACTACCGCTCCACGCCCGAGATCCTGGAGGCCGCCGCCAAGGTGGTCCGCCACAACCGCGACCGCCACGACAAGGACCTCCGCTCGGCGCTGGGCTCGGGACGCGCCGTCGAGGTCTTCGCCTGCGAGGACGAGGAACACGAAGCCGAGTTCGTGGTCGGCCGCATCGCCGAGGCGGTGCGCCGGGGCGAGGAACGGCCCGGCGCCTTCGCCGTCCTGTTCCGCACCGCTCTCCAGCCGCGTCCCTTCGAGACCGAGCTGCGCCTGCAGGGGATCCCCTACCGGATGAGCGGCAGTCAGTCGTTCTTCGACCGCAAGGAGGTCCGCGACCTCGCCGCCTTCCTGCGGCTGACCGCCAGGCCCGACGACGAGGCGGCGTTCCTGCGCGTGCTCAACGTCCCCCCGCGCGGCATCGGGGCCTCGACCGTGGACAAGGTGGTGCGCCACGCCGCCGAACGCGGCACCTCCGCACCGCGCGCCTTCCGCGAACTGGCCGCCGCCGGGGAACTGCCGGCGGCCGCGGTGCGCGGACACGACGCGTTGCAGGCCGTCCTCGACGAGCTCCGCGGCCTGGAGGCGGCACGGGCGCCGTTGTCCGACCTGCTCACCGCGCTCATCACCGGGGTGGACTACCGCCGCGAGGTGGAACGCCTCCACGCCGACCCGCGCGCCCGTGAAGCGCGCTGGGACGGGGCGCTCGAACTCCTCGACTTCGCGACCGCAGCCGAAGCCCGTCACGGCGGCCGACCGCCGCTCGAGACCTTCCTGGACGACCTCTCGCTCCGCACCCAGGAGGAGGTCGCCGGCGAGGACGACGCCCGCGGGGGCCACGACGAGGTCGTCCTGTCCACCATCCACGCCGCCAAGGGGCTCGAGTTCCCGCGCGTCTTCCTGGTCGGCTGCGAGGAGGGCCTGCTCCCCCACCGCCGCGCCGTCTCGGAGGACGGCCTGGAGGAGGAACGGCGGCTCGCCTACGTCGCCATCACCCGCGCCCGCGAATCGCTGTGCCTCACCTTCTGCCGGACGCGGACCCGGCAGGGCTCGACCACGCCGCGGCATCCGTCGCGGTTCGTGCTCGAACTGCGCGAGCGCACCCCGCCCGAGGGCTGGGTCGCGATCGAGGAGGAGATCGCCGCCGCCGAGGTCGCGGCCGAGGCCCGGGCCGCCGGGAGGCCCTCGCCGCGGCACGGTCGCGGCGGGAAGGGCAAGGGAGCCGCCGGACGCGGGAAGGGTCAGCGCCGCGGCGCGCGCGGCCCGAAGCGGTAGAGGACGATCTCCTCGGTGCCCTGGAGCGGCAGGCGCAGCACCTCCCCGTCCCGGTCTCCGCCGCTCGCTTCGCGCCACCGCTCGAGGTCCGCGGCGAAACGCGCCTCGGGGAACGGGGCGTGGGTCGGGTCGTCGTCGCGGTAGCGCACCAGCCAGGTGACGGTCTCCAGCCCGTCACGCTGCGGGGGCGGAGCGTTCCACTCCGGCGCGAGCCCGACCGCGTGGAGCTGGGCGCGGAGCCGCGCCAGCGAACCACCGAGGGCGAGCCAGTCCGGCGCGTCCGGTGCGCCGGGCGTGGTCCAGACCACGAGGCGCTCGCCGGGCCGGACCCGCGCCGCGAGGTCGGCGGTGAAGCGCTGGGAGAGCAGGTCCGACTCGAGCTTGTAGGGACGACGCAGGTCCTCGACGATGCCGCCGACCGGGAAGGCGGCGAACAGGGCCAGGAAACCGTGGGCGAGGGCGCCGACGCAGCGCCCGCGACGCTCGGGGCGGCAGGGGCGGGCCGCGCCGCGCAGCAGGGCGAGCAGTCCGAGCCCCGTCAGCAGGCAGGTCGCCGGGGCCAGGAAGATGGAGACCCGCACCGAGCCGCCGTAGGGGTAGAGTCGCAGTGCGGCGGCTGCGAACAGGAACGGAAGCGGGCCGAGCAGCAGCCACAGCACACGACCGCGGTGGGCCGGGCGCCAGGTCGCGACACCGAGCAGCGCGAGCAGGAAGGTGGCGAGGCTGCCGAAGTCGCGGCCGCCGGTGGGATAGGCCGCCATGTAGCCGGAATGGATGCGCACGAACCACTCCGGGAGCAGCCACGGCCGCGAGACGGGCGGGAAGGTCGGCTGCCACATCGCCATCTCACGCAGCCAGGACGCAGCGCGGGCGTGCGGTATTGCGTGGAACCAGGCCAGCGCGAGGCCGGCGCCGGCCCACAGAGCGAGGACCACGAACTGGACGAGGAAACGGCGCGGCGGGCCCTCGCGGCGGGCCTGGACCAGCAGCGCCAGGGCGATGGGCGCGACGACGAAGGGGCTCGGGTAGGAGAAGCCGAGGCCGAAGAAGGCGACCGCCCAGAAGGCGACGAGGCGGTTGCGGCGGCGGCGCGGTGCGAGCGGGCGGTCGCCGACCGGCAGCAGCAGCGACACCGCGAGCGACAGCAGGACCAGGGCCACCAGGAGGTCGGTGGAGTAGGGCTTGATCTCGGCGGCATGGCGGACCGGGTAGTACGAGGCTGCGAACACGGCGAAACCGAGCAGACCGCCAAGCCCGGGCGCGAGCCGGAAGGCGAGCCGATGGAACAGGAAGGCGGATGCGACGCCGGCGAGCAGGGCCGGGAGCCGCAGGAGGCGGAGCGAGTCGCCGCCGATGCGATGGAGCGTCTCTTCCATCCAGACCCAGAGGAACGGGGCGATCTGCCCGTACTCCAGCGGCCGGAACAGGTCGGCGTAGCCGCGCTCCTGGAGGTTGACGAGGACGAAGGCCTCGTCGCCCCACAGCGGGAAGCCGAGCCCCCACCGCACCAGTCGCCAAGCGACGGTCAGGGCCAACAGGAACCCGCCCCAGCGGCGGACGGCGCTCGGAGTCACGCCGAGAGCATAGGATGCCCCGATGCGACGCCCGTCCCCGCTCGTGACCGTTCCGCTGGTCGTCCTCTCCGGCCTCGCCCTCTCGCTCTTCGCCGCCCAGGCCCCGCGAGACCCGGGCAGCGGCGGTCTCCGGGTCCTGATCGTGAACGACGACGGCATCGACTCGCCCGGGCTCGCCGCCCTGGTCCGCGCCTTCGACCCGCACGGCGAAGTCGTGGTCGCCGCCCCCACGACCAACCGCTCCGGCTCGAGCCGCTCCATCGGCCTGTTCTCCGGCCGGCTGGCGGTGGAGCGCCGCGAGCTTCCCGGCGCCGACGAAGCGTGGGCCGTGGACGGAACCCCCGTGGACGCCTGCAACTTCGGCGTCGTCGCCCTGGCCCGGGACGAGGGCTTCGACCTGGTGGTGAGCGGCATCAACGAGGGCGCCAACGTCGGCGCCTTCGTCCACTACTCGGGAACCATCGGGGCCGCGATGGAGGGCGCGGCGCACGGCGTCCCCGCCGTCGCCGTGAGCATGGACCGCGGCGCCGACGCCGATGCGGCGGCGGCCTGGACCGTCGCCTTCGCCCGGGCCTGGCTGGAGCACGACCCCGACCCCGGTGTGGTGCCCTCCATCGAGTGGCCGGCCCGACCGGCCGCCGACGCGGCGGAGGCGGTGGCGACCCGCCTCGGCCCCGCTCCCATCCGGGTCGCCCGCTGGGAGCGGCGCCGCGACGAGGACGGCGCCGAGTTCGTCGTCCCCCGGTTCGAGCGGCTCACGCCCGACGAGCTGCGCGACGACACCGCCGCCTTCGCCGCGGGGCGCGTCACGGTGACGCCGCTGCTCCTGGACCACACCGCCGAGGCCGCCCGCGCCGCGATGGAGGCGTGGCTGCCGCCGCTGCCCCGGCCGGGCGAGTAGCCGCGGAAGCCCCTACCAGCGGATGCGCGCTCCGGCCCAGGTCAGGCCGGCCCCGAAGGCGCCGAGGACCAGGAACTTGTCCTTCTCGAACAGCCCCTTGCGGTAGCCCTCCGACAACAGGATGGGCACCGATCCGGCCGAGGTGTTGCCGTACTTCTGGATGTTGTGGAGCACCTTGTTCGGCGGGATGCCGAGGTGCGCCGTGGCCTGCTCCAGGATGCGACGGTTCATCTGGTGCGGGATCATCCAACCCAGCTCCTCGGGGTCCTGGTCGCGCATCGCCCAGTCGAGCAGCCAGATCATCCGGGCTGCGGCGAAGCGATACACCTTGCGCCCCTCCATGTGGATGAAGTGCTCGCGGTTGCGCAGGATCTCCTCGGTCATCGGCTCGGCGGCGCCGCCCTTGGGCCGCAACAGCAACGGCACGCCCTCGCCGTCGGCGCCGAGCACGTAGTCCTCGACCAGGCCGCGCCGGCACACCTCGTGCGGCTGCAACACCACCGCCCCGGCGCCGTCGCCGAACAGGACGGCGGTGGAGCGGTCCTCCTGGTCGATGAGCCGGCTCATCGCGTCGCCGCCGATGGCCAGTACGTTGCGATAGCGCCCGGTGCCGATGAAGCTGGCCCCGGTCGCCAGCGCGTAGAGGAACCCCGAACACGCCGCCATGATGTCGAAGGCGCCGCACTTGGGCAGCCCCAGCCGCGCCTGCACCACGCAGGCCACGGCCGGGGCCAGGTAGTCGCCCGAAGCGGTGCCGACCACGACCAGGTCGACGTCCTCCGGCCGAACGCCGGCGTCCTCCATCGCCATCTCGGCCGCGGCGACGAACATGTCGCTCGGCTTCTCGTCCTCGGCCAGCCAGCGCCGTTGCACGATGCCCGTGCGCTGCTGGATCCACTCGTCGGAGGTGTCGAGGTACTTCTCGAAGTACTCGTTGTCGATGACGCGATCGGGCACGTGGTGCCCGATCCCGGCGATGCCCGCCGGGACCGGGCCGTAGGGCACCGCCTTCTCGTCGTCCGTCATCGCGGACCTAGTGACCGCCTTCCAGGTCGTGGAGGACCTTCTTGACGTCCGAGACGGTCGGGAACTCGTACCAGTAGTGCAGCACGTTGCCGTCGGCGTCGGCCAGGATGGTGGTCGGCGTCAGCCGCGAGGCGAGCTCCTTGCTCCGCGTCTTCTTCTGGTACAGCGGCGGGATGACCTCGTCCTGGAGTTTCTTGTACTCACGGATGTCGGCCTTGGTCCGCTGGTCGAGGTTGATGAAGTCGACTCCCGTCTTCTGCAGATACTTGGCCATCTCGGAGGGCGAATCCCCGGAGGCGTTGTTGAACCCGAAGATGGCGAGGTCGTTCTCGGCGAAGGCCGCCCGCACCGCGTTCACGTTGGGGTAGTTCTTCTTGCACTGGGCGCAGCCGATGAACCACGTCATGTAGAGGCGGTAGGGCGCATTGGTCTTGCCAGCAGCCAGGTCCACCAACAGCTGACTCCGCCCGAGCACCTTCTCGTCGCCGCCCTCGGCGTCGTGTCCGTAGTGCAGCTCGACCGGAGTCCGCGAACCGAACACGAAGGGCTGCCCGTTCGGCGACTGGGCCGGGTTCTCGTACACCGAGACCAGGGTGCCCGCGGGCACGTCTTCGACGACCTGCTCGCGCCCGCTCGGCCACTGGACGACGAGCCGGTCGGCCTTGTCGTCGTGCCCGATGCCCAGCATCATCAGATGGCTGTTCTGGGCGCCGAGGCCTTCACCGCAGCGCAGCTCGCGGAGGTAGCGGTCACCGCCGTGCTCGATCCACACCTTGGCGTGGTAGCCGTCGCGTGCGGTCCATTCGCTCGGTTCCGGCGTGTGGTTGCCGCCGATCAACTCGACGAAGATCGGCATCACGCGCCGCTCTTCGCCCAGCAGGTCACCGATGCGGTTGCGGTACAGCTGCACCGCGGGCCGGTTGGTGTTGACCAGGACGAAGTCCTGGTAGCCGTCGCGGTCGTAGTCGAAGACCGCGGCGGAACGGCTGTCGCCCGAGGTGTCGGCCCCGGAGATGCCGTGGATGTCGAGGAAGTCGCGGCTGCAGACCACCTCTTCCTTGGGCTCGACGTTGAGCCACATGCGGTTCCACTCGTGGCCGCTGAAGCTGGCCCCGAGGCCGAGGGCGCGGCGCCCGAACAGGGCATCGTCGCCGCCGGTCTTGATGTCGCCCTTGATCTGCGTCTTGGTGTCACTGCTCACGACAGTGCGCCAGAAGTTGCTTCACAAGTCTACGGCCACGGCCACGTCTCCCGGTGCGCTGTAGTAGCCGCACGGCGAGTAGATGTCGTCGTAGCCGTCGTTGTTCATGTCGAAGAAGATGGCGCCCCAGGCCCAGCCGCCCGGCTCGACGATGAGCTGCGGCCGCTCCATGCCGGAGACCTTCTTCCATGGGGTGTCGGGCCCCTGGTTGCAGAACAACGAGTTGCCCGCGCCGAGCTGCTCGTAGATGGGGTCGAGCGGGTTGTCGCCCATCAGCTCGGGGTCGAAGTTGGCGCGCCCCTCGACGAAGAACGAGGTCACGCGGCGGGCCGCCTTCGAGAACATGTTCGTCACGTAGAGGTCCTGCAGGCCGTCGTGGTCGATGTCGGACCAGGTCACGCCCATGCCGAAGCCGACGTCGGTGACGCCGAGGTCGGCGGCGACGTTGGTGAACTTGCCGTTGCCGTCGTTGCGCATGAGCTGGTTCGGCGCGAAGTCGTTGGCGATGTACACGTCAGGGTCGCCGTCGCCGTCCACGTCGCTCCACGAGGCCTGGAAGCTGTTGTAGGGAACCAACAGCTCCTTGGCGTCCTCGGCCCGGGCGAAGCGCATGTTGCCCTTGTTCTTGAGCAGCACGTTCATCGGCCCGGGGCGATCGAGGAAGCGCATGCCGCCGCCGGCCGCGTTCTTCAGCCGCGGGTAGAGGTCGGCCCACTCCTCTTCGGTGAGGTACTGCTTCAGGTCCTCGACGGCGTGCTCCTTGCCCTCGCTCTTGTCCCCCTTCAGGCTGCGGATGGCCCGCTGCGCGAAGAAGGCGGCGTAGGTGGTCGCGTAGATGTCGAGCAGCCCGTCACCGTCGTAGTCCACGGCGTTCAGGGACGAGACGTGGTAGGGCAGGTCCTCGGTGGCGATCCACTCGCCGGAACGGTCCACGAACTTGCCGCCCACGTTCTCGAGCAGCCGGCTGCGCTCGAGCGAACCGCCGACGAAGGCGTCCAGGTCGCCGTCGTTGTCGAAGTCGGCGAAGGCGGTGGACGAGGTGTGACCTTCGAAGGCCAGCCCGATCTCCTCGGCGATCTCGTCGAAGGTGCCGTCACCGTTGTTGCGGAAGAACTGATTGCGGCCTTCGCGCTTCTGCACGTAGAAGTCGTCGAATCCGTCCTTGTCGAGGTCCACCACGGCCACGGTGGGGTGGCGCTCTCCCGAGGCGATCTGCCAGGTCGGGTAGGGCTTCTCGAACTCGCCGAGGATGAAGGCCAGGACCTCCTCCTCGTGGATGTTGCGCCGCGCCTGCTCCAGCGCCTCCGGGTCCGGCACCGCATCGGCCAGCACGTCGGCGAACAGCCAGTCGTCGGCCTCGGTGACCCGCATCGACTTCATCCGCAGGTCGTAGATGCGCCAATCCTGCTGGACCGGGTCGTCCTCGTCCCAGGTCTCGGGCTGGTGACGCCAGATGGCGTCCATGAACCCTTCGAAGTGGGCGACGTGGCCGTTCTTCAGGTAGGCCTTCGCGGTGAACATCATCGTCGTCTTCCACTCGCGCAGGGTCTCCTTGTCGTGCCAGGTCGGGACCGGGATCCAGATCTTGAACTTGGCCTTCTTGAAGTAGTCCACCCGATCGTAGATGGACGAGAGGAAGTCGAGCTCTTCGACGGGCACCTGACGGACCTCGTCGTCCACCTGCCAATCACGGACCTGGACGATGCCGTCGAGGTAGGTGTCGGCCTGCTCGGGCCAGCGCTCCTCGAGCCCTTGGAAGGTGACGACGTCCTCGAACACGACGCGCCCCTGGACGCCGGGCGTCTTCAGGTTCATCGCGGCCTTGGACAGCGGCGTCAGCCGGCCGCTCGGCCCGAAGGAGAGCAGCAGGGCCTCGGAGCGCTGCATGCGTTCCGACTGGATTTCGTGGGGCGACTTCTCCTTCTCGCTGCAGGCGCCGAGGGCGAGCAGCACGGAGAGACCGAGGACGAGGGGGCCCGGGGACCGACGGGCGATGGAAGGTTTCATGACGGGGTTCCAGTACGAGGACGGGAGGATCCGAGGGGGGGATGCCGGGAAGGCAACACCACAAGATACCAGAGCATCGGCCAGACGTCTCCACTGCTTGACGTGCGCATCATGGTGCCCGCCCACGGAAACTGGCCACGCCGACTGTGCCGCCCCCCGGCGGCGGCCGACCGGCTCGCGGCGCCCGCTGCTGCGCGCGCACCCCACCCGCCGCGAGCTCCTCCCGGCCTCGCTCGGGGTGGGCGGCGCCCCACCGGGGCCGCTCCACGCCCCGAGGGGGCGCCGATCCTGCGCCTCCACACCGAGGAAGACGCCCCGAGAGGGCTGCGGTCACACCCTTTTCCGGCCAGCACAGTCTGCGTGGCCAGTTTCCGAGTGGCCGTCGCCCCGTGGGGGCGCCTACCCTGTCCCCACCGTGAGCAAGACCCACCCCAAGGCCATCCTCCGCGAGCGCGAGGACCTCACCGACAGCTTGGCCGTGTTCCGTTTCGAACTCGAGGGAGGCATCCCCGACTTCGAGCCCGGCCAGTTCCTGACCCTCGGCCTCCCCCACCCCGACAAGCCGGGCAAGGTCCTGTGGCGGCCCTACTCCATCGCCTCGCCGCCGGAGCGCAAGGACCTGATGGAGCTGTACGTCCGCTGGGCCCGGCGGCCGGTGCCGGGCAAGTTCACCACCCTGCTGTGGCCGATGGGGCCGGGCGACGAGCTCGTCTACCGTGAGCCCAAGGGGGCGTTCACCATCCAGCGGACCCGGCCCGACGGCAGCCCCGAGACGCGGCGGATGGTGCTGGTCGGCGGCGGCACCGGCATCGCGCCGTTCATCGCCTACGTGCTGCACCTGCACCACCACGGTTGCGACCGCGAGATCATCCTGTGCCACGGGGCCAGCTACGTGGAGGAGCTCGGCTACCGCAAGCTCCTCCAGGGCCTCGAGGAAGAGAGCCTGCACGGGCGCCCCGACTGGAAGTTCAGGTATCTCGCGACCATCAGCCGCCCCCAGGAGGAGCGGAACGCCGGCTGGGACGGGCCGACCGGCCGCGTCGAGACCCTCATCCAACCCGCCGCCGACGGCGGGCCGTCGCTGGCCGAACGGGTGGCGGACGAGCGCTTCACCCCCGAGAACACCACGTTCTACGTGTGCGGCTTCCAGGGCACGGTGGACGCCGTGATGGAGGCGGTGCGCGACCGCGGCTTCGTGACCCGCAAGGAGGCCCGCGAGGACGGCAGCTTCGACGTCCTCTACGAGTCCTACGGCTGACGCTCCCCGGAACGGGCGTCGTCTTCCCGGAACCTCCCGCCCCGCGGCGGGTTAGGCTGGGGCATGCGGTCGCGACCCCTCCACCCGGCGCTCCGGGCGGCCCGCCTCGCGGGCTGCGCCCTGTTCCTCGCCGCCCCGGCGGCGGCCCAGGTCCCGTGGGCGTCGTCCTGGGACGAAGCCTTCCAGCGGGCCCGGGACGAGAACGTCCCGGTGTTCCTGGCCGTCAACATGGACGGCGAGCGCGCCAACGACGCCCTGGCCGAGAAGGCGTACCGCGACGCGGACGTGGTCGCATGGGCGTCGCGCATGGTCCCGCTCGTCGCCAGCGCCGACGCGCACGGCACGGGCGACTCGTGCCGGCGCTTCCCGGGCATCCCCTGCTCGGTCCACCAGGAGGTCGAGATGGCGGCGCGCGAGAAGGGCGTCCTGCCGGTCGGCAGCGACGGCCGCACCGTGGCCCCGCAGCACGTGTGGCTGGCGCCCGACGGCTCGGTCCTCCTGTCGGTGGCCTACGCCTTGGACAAGGACGAGCTCTTGTGGTGCATGGCGGAGGCGCTGAAGCAGGTCCGCGGCGACGACGCGCCGCCGGCGCCGAAGGGTGCGAAGAAGCCGCGGCGTCTGGTGGTCGGCGGGGTCGCCGGCGCCGCCGCCCGGCTGCGGCCGCTGACCGAGGACGAGCTGGAGGAGGCGCTCGACCGCTACCACAAGACCCGGGACTTCCGTGAGCGCCTGGAGATCCTGGCGTCGCTGGTGGCGACCGACCATCCCGACGCCATCGAGGCGGTGCAGGATGCGATGCAGAGCTCGACCCTCGGCGGGGGTGGCCGCGGCATCCGCGGCGAGGCGCGGCGGAGCGCGCGCGCCGGCGGCCGCATCGCCGAGCTGCGCCGCCGCGTGGTCCACCGCATCGGCGTCTTCTCGCCGAGTTCGTGGTGGGTCGTCCCGGCCGAGCTGCTCGGCGACGACGACCCCGAGCTGCGCCTGGAGGCCGCGGTGGCGCTGGAACAGCTCGCCGAGCCGAAGTCGGGCAAGGCGGTACGGCTGGCGCTCGGCAAGGAGAAGGACCCGCGGGTCGAGCGCGCCCTGGTCCGCGCCATGGCGACCACCGGCGACGGCGGCAGCAAGACCCGGAAGAAGCTCGTCCAGCTGGCCAAGGGCAAGGACGTCGGTCTGCGGCTGCAGGCGCTCTTCGGCCTCGGCGGCTACGCCGACGCCAAGGACGCCCAGACCCTCCTCCGCGAGGCCCTGACCGGCCCCGACCCCCTGGAGCGCGACGCCGCCGCTCTCGGCATCGCCTTCTTCGGCGCCGAGGCCCTCGAGCCCGACCTGGCCGCGGCGGCCGAGCTGCCGGCCCTCGACCCCGACGCCAAGGACCGCCTCGCCCGCACCCTCGCCGTCCTCCGCGGCGAGGCCGACCGCAACACCCTCGGCGACGACGTCCAAGCCGTCCTCGGCGACGAGATCCGCCGCGAACGCTTCTTCGGCCGCCCCGCCGACGCCGACGACCGCCCCCGCCGCGGGAACGACGACGGCCCCCCACCCGACGGCGACACGGGTACCGTGGGAGGGTGATCCTCCTCCTGGCCTTAACGCTCGGTGCGCCGATGCAGGTGGGGCCGCCGGAAGGTGGCGGCGCGTTGGAGGGGTGTCGGCGGTGCGACCGTCGGGGGGTGGTGGACTGCACCGACGCGTGGCACGGGGACGTGCCCCTGGCGTGGGAGGCGGAGGTGCTGTGTTCGGTGGCGGCGTCGTGCCCGAGCTGCGGCGGGGCGCTGGTCGTGGACTGCGCGAAGTGCGACGGCGGGCCCGAGTCGGCGGCGATGGAGGCGCGGCGCGCCGAGCTCCAGGCCTTCGCGGCGAAGCCGCACCCGGCGCTCGAGCTGCTCGGCCCGCCGGTGATGCGGGTCGAGGGCCACCACCTGGAGCTGGCCGGGCGCATCCGCGCGCTGCGCGGGCCGAAGAAGAAGGACCGGCCGAGCGGGCACCGGTTCCTCCACGAGGCGCTGCGCGAGTCGGAGCGCGCCGCCGACCTGGTGGACGCCCACTTCGGGTTCGAGGTCGGAAAGGAGCCGCCGAGCCCCATCCCGCTGTGGTTCTGGCAGGACCTGGACGACCACGTGCGCGTCCTGCACGAGCTCGTCGGCGCGACCGGGAGCGGCGACCTCAAGCGGCTCGACCGCCACCCGTTGTTCAGCGTCTGCACAGCCGACGACCAGTTCCAGGACGACTACGCGCAGCTGGTCGCGCTGGCCGTCCACACGACGCCCCACCTGATGATGGCCGCGGCCTGGGACGGCCGCTGGGTCGGCGACCAGGGCGCCGCCTGGCTCGACGAGGGCGCGGCCCACTGGTACGAGGAGAAGGTCCTCGGCGAGCGCCGCCACCTGTGCGTCGAGGAGACCTACACCACCGAGGTCTGGGAGGCCGGGCTGTGGCGCGCCGGGGTACGGAAGTACCTGGGCCGAAACGCCGATCCGATGCTGCCGCGGCTGCTCGCCCTGCAACTGCCCGAGCTCCGCCCCGAGGAGCACGCGCTGGCGTGGTCGGTCTACGACTGGCTGGTCACCGCCCACCCGGAGGCGCTGCCCGAGGTCCTGAAGGCCGCCAAGGCAGGGGCCCCGGCCCGCGAGTGGCTCCGCGATCAGCTCGGCCTGGCCTTCCCCCGAGCCGAGGAGGCGTGGCGCGACTGGGTGGACGAGACCTATCCGCGCAAGGAGAAGCGGCCGAAGCGGCGGCGCTGAACGAAACTGGCCACGCAGGGTGTTCCCGCAGGAGGTGGCGGGGCAGCGCATCGGCCGACCGCCTCCTGACGACGCACCCCTCCCGAACCGGGGCCTTCCCGGCCTCGCTCGGGGCGAACCGGCCCCCGCCGAAGCCCTGCCCCGGCCCAGGGGGCGCCGATCCTGCGCCGTGACACCAGGGAAGACGTGCCGGGACGGCTCTGGTCACACGCTTTCATCGCAGCACAGTCTTCACGCCCAGTTTCCGAGGGTCGTGGCCTCACTCGCTGGGCTCGAGCGTCGGCTCGGGACGGATGGTGAGTCCGCCGGTGGAGCGCAGTTCCAGGACGTACTCACGCCCCGGCTCGAGCTTCACGAAGGGCGCCTCGCCGTGCATGGCGCGGATGCCCGCCTCCTGGAGCACCTCGGGCTGCAGGGCGTAGTCCCAGAAGTCGCGCCACAACCGGTCGTGGAAGGCCGCCGCCGGGTCGTCGGCGTAGCCGAGGGGGCGCTGCCCCACCGAGTCCACCGGGTAGCCCTCGGCCGGGGCGCGGTGCTCGCCGAAGATGCGTCGGAACAGGAGCAGGGTGCTGCCGGGCTCCAGGTCGTGGCGGCGGGCGAACTCCTCGTCGAACTTGACCACCAACGCCTCGAAGTAGGCGAGGTCACCCTCGACGGTGAACTCCTGGGGCGGTCCCAGGGGACGCCCGTCCTCGTCCACCTCCTGGAAATGGAAGCGCGTGCGGACCTTCCCGTCGGGGCCGACCTCGCGCTCGACGTCGCCGACGCGGGCGAGACGGCGGCGCTCGCGCAGGAAGGCGATCCGCGCCTGCTGGCGCGCGACCTCGTCCTCGAGCGCGCCGATGCGTTCGAGCAGCGCGTCGCGCTCGCCCTCGAGTTCCTGGATGCGCGCCTTGTCGGCCGGGTCGCCGACCGGACGCCCCAACCGCCAACCGACGCCGAGGCCGGCGGCGAGGACGGCGAGCAGGACCAGGATGCGGGGCACGTTCGCATCGTAGCCGGATCAGGGGCCGGAATCGCCCTTCCCGCCCCCGCTCCTCCGGCCGGAGAGGGCCGGTGAAGGCCGGCCCAACCCCCACTGACCTCGGCCGTAGAGTGGGCCGCGATGTCGCACGTCCCCACCCTGCGTCTCCTCGCCACGGCCGCCCTGACGGCCGGCGGACTCCTGTCCTCTCCCCTGGTCGCGCAGGAAGGGCCTCCGCCCACCCCCGCCCCGCACGGCGAGGACGTGCACGAAGGCCTGTCGCCCGAGGACCTCGAGGCCCTCCTCGAACAGCTCGTCGGAGAGGGCGGCGGTTACTACTTCGGCGGAGACGTCCAGCTCGGGGGCGGCGTCCGGGTGGAAGGGGAGGCGCCCCGCCTCCCCGCCGGACTCCACGGTGACCCCTTCGCGCCGCTGATGGGCGACCTGGTGCCGCCGCCGGACCGGGCCCGCACCGCGGCGGGACGCCCCGGCCCCGAGTACTGGCAGCAGAAGGTGGACTACCGCATCCGCACGCGCCTGATTCCCGGCGAGCACCGCGTCGTCGGCGAGGAGCGCATCACCTACCACAACCACAGCCCCTACGTCCTGCACGAGCTGTGGCTGCAGCTCGACGACAACTGGCTCGCGCCCGACTCGCTCGACGTGCGCACCACCACCGTCGAGATGCTCGGCGGCACCGACCCCGGCAGCCTGCGCGACTGGCTGGCGCGCCAGCGCTTCCACGGCGGCGTGGACCTGAAAGCGGTGCGCTGGGAAGGCAACGAACTCGAGACCCGACTGCAGGGGACGCGCCTGCGCGTCACCCTGCCGATGCCGCTCCCGCCCGGCGAGACCTTCGTCTTCGACGTGGCCTGGGAGGTCGTGATCAACCCCGCCCACCTCGCCGATTCGCGGGCCGGCGCCGAGCACCTGCGGAGCGGGGCCTGGCTCTACGAGGTCGCCCACTGGTACCCGCGGCTGTGCGCCTTCTACGACCCCGAGGGCTGGCAGACCAAGCCGTTCCTCGGGCAGGCCGAGTTCGCCCTCGAATTCGGCGACTTCGACGTCAGCATCACCGTGCCCGACACCTACGTGGTCGCAGCCACCGGCGAGCTCGTGAACCGCACCGAAGTGCTGACCCCGGCGCAGCTGGAGCGATGGAACCGCGCCATGACTCCGGGCAACGACGGTCCGCTCTACGTGGTCACCCCCGAGGAGGCCGACGCCAACGCCGCGGCGACGCCGACCGGCGAGAAGACGTGGCGCTTCCGCGCCCGGCGGGTCCGCGACTTCGCCTGGGCCGCCTCGCCGGCCTTCCGCTGGGACTGCTGGGGCGTCCAGCTGGAACCGGACGGCCCCGTCGTCGCCTGCCAGAGCTTCTGGCCGAAGGAAGGCGGCAAGGCCTGGGAGCTCTACTCGACCCGAGCGGTCGCCCACGCGCTCGAGGTCTACTCGCGCTTCACCTTCCCCTACCCCTACCCGTCGGCGGTCTCGGTGAACGGTCCGGTGTACGGCATGGAGTACCCGATGATCTGCTTCAACTCGCCGCGTTCGTCGGACGACCCCAACGAGTTCGAGATGTGGATGCTGGTCTCGGTCGTCATCCACGAGGTCGGGCACAACTTCTTCCCGATGATCGTCAACAACGACGAGCGCGAGTGGGCCTGGATGGACGAAGGCCTGAACACCTTCGTCGAGGGCATCGCCAGCGCGGAGTGGGAGGACGGCCCTCCGTTCTGGCTCGACACGGTGGCGATGGGCGCCATGCTCGCCAACCCCGACGGCGCCCAGCCGATCATGACGCCCGCCGACGACACCCGCGACTACGGCTGGAACGCCTACGGCAAGCCGGCCCTCGGATTGCGGCTGTTGCGCGACGTCGTCCTCGGCCCCGAGGTCTTCGACGACGCCTTCCGCAGCTACGCCCGCGCCTGGATGTTCAAGCGCCCCCTGCCATCCGACTTCTTCCGCCGCATGGAGGAGGCCAGCGGCCAGGACCTGGACTGGTTCTGGCGCGGTTGGTTCTTCGACACCGCCTACGTGGACCTCGGCGCGACCGGCCTCGAGCCCATCCCGGCGGGCGTCCTCGCGGCGGCACGCGCTCCGAAGGGCAGCCACGGCTACGTCCTCGGCGTCCGGTCCTACGGCGGCCTGCCGATGCCCATCCTGCTCCGCCTGGAGTTCACCGACGGGACCGGCGAGGACCGGGTCGTCCCGGTCGAGGTGTGGCGACGCAACCCCGAACGGGTGGAGCTGGTCCTGATCACCGACCGGCCGCTGCGCGCGGTGGTCATCGACCCGGAAGGCCGGACCCACGACGCCGATCCCTCCGACAACGCAGTCGCGCTGGACGCGGCGACGGCGCCCGGAACCCCGCTGGAGATCCCGCTGGAGAGCGAATCCGAAGCCGCCGGAGGCTAGGCGTCCGCGGCGCCGAGGGGGGCGCGCTCGACGATGCGGAACAGGCGCTTGGGGCGGTCGTCGCTCCAGGTGTAGAGGGCGACCTCTTCGAGGGGGACGGGGACGCCGGCGAGGTCCAGGCCCTCGGCCCAGCGGAGGAGGGCGCGACGCTCGCGGTGGGCCAGCCGGCGCGGCGCCCGGCCCAGGGTGACGTGCGGCAGCGGCGGACGCTGCGGGGGCGGCAGGCCGGCCGCGTCGAGCAGGGCCGGCTGACAGGCGCGCATGCCTGCGGCGACGGCCTCGTCCCCGCCGTCCAGCCGCGCCGCGAGGACACGGAAGCGGTGTCGGTCGCCGCCGAGCGGGACCACCGGCCCGAGGCTCGCCGTGATCGCACCCCGGTCCCAGCAATCGCGGGCCTCCCAGGCGGCGCGGGCGCGGGCCTCGTCCACCGAACCGAGGAAGGCCAGGGTCAGGTGGAGGTCGTCCGGCGGGAAGACGCGCAGGGCCTCGGGCGCGGTCCGGAGCACGCGCTCGCGATACCAGCCCTCGGCCGGGACCGGGAGGCCGACGAACCAGTTCGGGCGCTCGGCCACGGTCAGTCGGCGGCCGGCGTGCGCGCCAGGGCGGCGAAGGCGAGGAGCAGGCAACCGCCGCCGAGGGCGGCCAGCCCCCAGGCCGGGTCGAGCTCGTCACGCACCACCGACCAGGCGAGGTCGCGCAGGGCCTCGCCCACCGCGGAGACGACCTGGGACACCGGGTCGTCCTCGGCGGCGAGCGGCGCGACCCCGAACCACGGCCACAGGGCCCCGCCCCACACCGCGAGGACCGCACCCAGCAGCCCGATGCGCTCGCCGCGCAGTGCGCACAGCACGGCGAAGGCGGAACCGCCGAGGATCAGGAAGCTCGGGCCGGGGAAGTACTCCCAGTAGCGGAAGCCGAAGTCCGGCTCCAGGGTGAAGGCCGGCAGGAAGACGCCCCAGGCGGCCAGGGCGCCGCCGGCGAGGGCGAAGAGCAGGGGGCGCGGGGCGCGCACGAGTCAGCCGTCGCGCAGGCCGCGAACCAGGGTCTCGAGCCAGCGCTCGGTCGGGACGAAACGCCACGACCACGACGCCCACTCGTCGGGCAGCCCGGCGGCGACGACGGCGGCGTCGTCCATCCCCCGGGCGATGCGTTCCTCGACGATGGCCATGGTCGCCTCCATCATCGCGATGCTCGCGTCGAGGTCGGCCACCGTGGACGCCGGGCCGTGACCGGGAACCACCTTCCAATCGTCGCCGAGGCGCGAGCGCACCCGGCGCATCGCCTCCAGGTAGCCGCGCACGTCGCCGCCGGACCCCGGATCGATGAACGGGAACGTCCCCGCGAACAGGAGGTCGCCCATGTGGACCACCTTCAGGTCGTGGAAGAAGAGGACGGCGTCGCCGTCGGTGTGCGCGGGGCCGACGTGGAGGACCTCGACCTCGTGACCGCCGAAGCGGAGGGTGACCCGGTCGGGGAAGGTCAGATCGGGCCGCCCGGCGGCCGGCGGCGCCTCGCGCCCGGGCGGCGGCTCGACCATGCGCGCGTACACCGCGTCGTGGGCCACGATGACGGCCTCGGCGGCGAAGCCGGGGTTGCCGCCGACGTGGTCGCCGTGGACGTGGGTGTTGACGAGCACCTTCAGCTCGCGCCCGTCGCCGAGCTCGTCGAGCCGCTCGCGGATGGCCGGCGCCATGCGCTGGAACTGGCTGTCGACCAGGAGCAGGCCCTCGTCGGTGACCAGCAGGCCGAGGTTCCCGCCCTGCCCGACCAGCATCCAGAAGTCGGGCGTCATGCGGACGGCCTCGACGGAGGGCTCCTGCCGCGGCGGATCGGCCTCGGCGGCGCCGAGGAAGCGGCCTGCCGCGAGGGCGAGGGCCGCGAGGACGAGGAGGGGAGCACGCATGGCGCCCATCCTAGCCCGGGGCTCGGGCGCCCTGTCGGCGATCGGCGCGCAGGGTCAGTCAGGGAATGGTGACGACGAGCCGCGCCATCAGCTCGGGATGGGCCATTCCGGTGGCGTACCAGGCCCGCGCCAGGTCCTCGCCGGCGCTGGCCAGGAAGGCGTTGCTGCCGTCGTTCGCGAGGTAGAGGAACTGCACGTACTCCCACGAGGTCGCTTGGTAGAGCAGGGAGAACTCGGCGCGCTTCGCTCCGGTCGGAGGATTCAGCGGCACCTCCGCCCAATGCTGGTAGGTGCCGCCCGGCCCGGGGTCGCCGTAGAGGGTCTCCGGCACGGGCAGGGCGTTGCGCCGGCGCGCCTCATCGTAGGAGAACCCGTACGGCGGGATGCGGTCGTCGGAGACCACGGTGTCGTTGAGCACGAAGTGGAACGTCGGCCACGCCGTACCGGGCGGCTCGGCCGCGAGCTGGCCCAGGGTGCGGGTCGGCAGCCCGGTGATGCGGTCGTACTCCAGCACCAGGTTCGGCGACAGTCCCATGCCGAGGAGCTCGTTGGCCCACTCCTGACCGATGCCCATCTTGGCCTCCCACAGATGGAGGTTCGGGTCGGCGAGGTCGAGGATGGACTCCACCGTGAGCTGGTAGGGACCGACCTGGACCGACAGCGGTCCGTAGGCGCCGTCCTCGCGCAGCAACTGGCCCTGGTCGTCGTACCAGCGCACGTTCAGCCACATCCGCCGCCCCTCGGGATAGCCGGTGAGCAGCTTGTGGCCGGTGAGGTTGTAGACCCGCAGGATGCCGTTGGCGCGGTCCAGTTCCAGACGCGCCGCGCTGCGCAGCGTCGCCCGCGCCCGGCTCTTCGCCCGGTCCATCGCTTGGTGCTCGAACTGGTCCAGGGTGTTGCCGACCCGCAGCCGGTTGCGCGTCTCGAGCCACTGGACCACGTCGAGCAGCCACACGTTGCCGCCGGTGAGATCGTGGAGCGGCATGTCCTTGCGGACCGGCGCCATCACCTGAGCCGCCCCCTTGGCCTCCACCGGATGCATGTGACAGGTCTGGCAGGTGAAGTAACGGGGCGTCCCGTCCTCGTAGTCGCCGCCGTTCCCGGCGATCTGCGCCGCGCTCCAGGCCGCCGCCGGCGCCCCGTCCTGGAGCTCCGCGGGCAGGTTGCCGTAGTCGGAGACCCGGGTGGTCGGCCAGGAGCTCGCCATGTGCTCGGAGAAGGTCCGCTCGACCACTCCGTAGGCGTAGGGCGGGTTCAGGAACCCGGCCTTCTGGGTCACCGGCGAACCGAGCTGGTCGCTGAAGCTGCCCGGCGGCAGCGGCACCTGGGCGCCGTTGTTGGGCGCCAGGTCGCCGGTGACGGGGTTGCTGACGTCGTGGCAGGTCCCGCACAGGGCCGGGTCGCGGTGGAAGCGACTCTGCCGCGTCGGATGCGGCGCGTTGACGTTGGCGTAGGGCCCGTAGCGGGTGTCGCCGTCGGCGAGCACGTACATCCCGCTGCCGTACCAGCCCTCTGCCGGGTTGCCGCCGTCGTTGGCGATGAACGGCGGGTTCTGCACGCCCTGCCACTCGGAATCGTCCGGGTTCGTCAGGCGGTGGCACAGCATGCACTCGACCCCCTCGCCGTCGGTGAGCGGGTCCATGGCGCTGCCGTCGGTGGGCTCGGAACGCCCGTCCATCCAGCCCGAGGGCAGGTGGCAGCGCAGGCACAGGTCGCCGGCGCCGTCGAAGTCCTGCTCGGCGACCGCGAGCGCCGCCCAGAACAGCGGGTCACGGCTGGCGTGGGCCATCGGCGAGCCGACCCAGGTGTCGTAGGGCGAGACGTCCGGGTCGTAGGTGCCGTGGCAGTTGCCGCAATCGGTGGGCGGCTGCAGCCCCACCACCTCCTGGGGCTGGGTGCCGGGAAGCTGGACGTCGGTCGGCGCGGTCAGCGCAAAGACCACGAAGGCCGGCGCGAGGGCCACGAGGCCCTGCCGAAGGAGGAAGGCGGGCGATCGCATCGGGAAGCTCCGACAAGGATGACACGCCAAGGCGCCATCGGGTGCCGTTTTTTTCTCCCGACGGCGTTTGGAACGGTGTGCGCGAGGTGCACACAC
>Ga0256830_1000768_pt1 | contig 24014 bp, 17 predicted proteins | sample 128326metaG_FD_190537 | JGI IMG/M metagenome (GOLD analysis project Ga0256830, IMG submission 190537) | Hydrothermal vent microbial communities from Lau Basin, Pacific Ocean - 128-326 | ecosystem: Environmental > Aquatic > Marine > Hydrothermal vents | place: Pacific Ocean: Lau Basin | collected... | reverse complement strand
ATGCGGCCACCTGCCAGCAGGACGACGTCCGCTCCGCCCTGCAGGTCAGTGGACAGGCCGTTGAAGCACAGTGGGTGGTCGTCGGGAAGAAACCCCCTGCCCATCGGGGAAGCCGTAAAGGGCATGTCGAGCATTTCCACCAGGCGGGTGAGTTCCGAAAAGGGCGTAGACCAGCGAACGCCTTTCCCCAGCAGGAGGGCAGGGCGTTCCGCGTTGGCAAGGAGTGCCGCAGCCTTTTTGACGGCATCCATGTCCAGTGGTGGGGGCTCTGGAGTTGAGCTGTTTCCTTCTCTCATGGTGGCCGTGCCGGTTAGGACGTCTGCTGGAAGATCGAGATAGACGGGCCCTGGTCTCCCTTCGGTAGCGATACGATACGCACGTTCGAGATATTCAGGAATATCCTCGGTCTTCTCCACGACCGCAGCCCACTTGGTGATGGGTTCGAAGATGGGGACGGCATCGAGGTCCTGGAAGCAGCCCATGTGCTGGGTGTCGACGGGTTGGCGTCCACCCAGGACGATGACGGGCCAGCAGTCTTCCCTGGCGTTCAAGACACTGGTGACCGTATTGGTAACAGCTGGGCCCAGGGATGCAATGGCAATCGAGACCAGTCTTCCCGTCGTATAGTTCTGTGCCAGGGCCATCATCACGGCGGCCTGCTGGTGGCGAACGCCCAGAACCCGGATACCTTCCCTGATACAGGCGCCCATGGTCTTGTCGATGGGTGTGCCCGCCAGGCTGTAGGCATGGGTGATGCCCAGCCTGCCGAGTGTCTTTGCAATCAGGGTGTTGCCATCGCATTTTCCCCGGGCGGCTATTTTATCGAGGAGGGCGCGTTTTGCCGGAGACAGTGTGGCAATCTGATTGGCTATATCACTGGGTATAGTTTTCCTGACAGTATCTTTCATAACCTTTATCCTCGGATCTATCGATACCCTGCATCACTCACAAATTGCGCAGCTTGCGGGGTTGATATCGGATCAGGAAGTCTTGTTGTCCAGCTCATTGAGCAAACGTTCTGCCTCTTCATCAGAGAGGTTCTCCAGTTCCGAGAGAATATCAGCAAGATCCGTGTTGTCTTTCTCTTCTAGCAACTGTGTAACCTCTGCAGCGAGCTCTTCCACGGTTGGTTTCCTGAACAGTGTGATGATTGGCATCTCGATCTTGAATGTTGCGCGGATGCGCGCGGTAGCCTGCGTAGCACGGATAGAGTCACCGCCCAAGGCAAAGAAGTTGTCGCTCATGCTTACTTCGTCGACATTCAGGATTTCCTTGAAAATGTCCACGAGTGACCTTTCGAGATCGCTTTCAGGAGCGACATAGTCTCGCTGCAGCGCATCGGAAAATTTCTCCGCCAAGCCGATGCGCTGTACTTTCCCTGTTGGCCCTTTGGGGATGGCGTCTACGATCAGCAATTGGCTGGGAATCTTGAAATCGGCGATCCTGCCGAACAGGTAACCGCGCAGCATGGGCTCGGTGAGCTCGGCGCCATCGCGAAGCACAACAGCAGCGGCGATGTCTTCTCCCAGGGAGGGGTGGGGAAGAGCAAACGCAACGGCCTGGGCTACATCGGGATGTTCCAGGAGTACCTCGTCGATTTCCCTGGGTGAAACCTTCTCGCCTCCCCTGTTGATGATCTCCTTGAGGCGTCCTGTAATGAACAGGTAGCCCTCATCATCGATATAGCCCTGGTCGCCGGTACGGAACCAGCCATCGGTAAAGGCCTCGGCGTTGGCTTGCTCGTTGCTCTCATAGCCGCCGGTGACATTGTTGCCTCGTATGACGATCTCTCCTTTTTGGCCGCTCGGCAGGAGATTGCCTTGCTCATCCATGATGGCAACGTCGGGTCCAGCCGCCAATCCCGCGGAACCAGGTTTGCGCGGCAGCGGTGGAAGCGGGTTGCTGGCCATCTGGTGTGCCGCTTCCGTCATGCCATAGGACTCCAGGACCGGAACACCAAAGGCTTCTTCCAGGTCGGCCATGACCTGAGGGGGCAGCGCGGCGGACGAAGAGCGAATGAAACGCAGCTGGTGATTCTCGATGAGATGCCGGTGTTCGTCCAGCTTGGACAGCAGCGTCTGGTGAATAGTGGGCACGGCACTGTACCAAGTGGGGCGGTAGCGCTGCATCATCTCAAAAAATCCAGAGGCGGTGAACTCATTCATGCAGATCGTGCGGCCCCCGGCTGCCAGTGAGGCGAGTATGCCGGCGATCAATCCATGGATATGGAAGAGGGGCATTACGTTCAGGCAACGGTCACTGCTGCCCAGGTCCAGGGTGAGGCCGATATTGTGCGCAGAAGCGCAGATGTTGCGATGAGTCAGGGGTACGATCTTGGGTCTGGAAGTCGTTCCTGAAGTATGCAGCACGAGGGCGATATCCTCGGCAGTGGCCGGACCGCCGTGGCTTGCGGCGGCCTCGATGTCCGTTCGCAGGGAGAAGACGCCAGCTTCGGCTTCCTCATCGGGCGCTAGTTCGATGACGGTTATGCCCTTCTCGGCAGCTACTTCCCTGGCGGGGGATGCCATGCCGGTTTGAATCAGGAGTGCCTTGGCATTCAGGTCGGACAGGAAAAATTCAAACTCGTTCTTGCGATAGCCAGGGTTGAGTGGCGCACAGGTCGCCGAGGCGCCGACAGCCAGGAAGGCGGTAGCCATCTCTGATCCGTTGGGCAGAACCATGGCGACCCTGTCGCCCCTGCCGATACCTGCCTGGTTCAGGGATGACTGAATGTCACCGATGAGCTTCTGCAGGCGCCCAAAGTCGAGAGGTGATCTGCCGGGTACCTCAATTGCGATGTCGCCAGGATTGGTTCTTGCCATTGATTCGAAAAGCCCATACAGTGAGTCATGGCGTGGAAGTCCAAAATCAAGATTCAAAGCGCGATTCATTGTCCAGGTATACTCCAGTTCAGATAATAGGCCGTCATTGGCTGCCCCCTCTTGGCATTGATCCTTGGTTTACTGCTTCCTTCCGTAAGAGAAAAGACCTATAAGTATAGCAAATTATAGTCTTGATATTTTTGTTGCTTCTTGACACACCATCGACAAAATCCCCAATTATCTTTAATGTTTGCTGGAAATGGATCATGTTGATGTGCCATCTAAAAAGCGTTACTTATTGAGGGGAGGCAGGGCGCCCTGCGGCATGAACGGCAGGGACGTGAGGCGTTTTTTATCTGCTTGGTTTAACTTTTTGAAATAATAGTATGTTTGGTCGTCTGTCCTGATAAAATGGAGCCTCAAGAGGCATGCTGCGCAGGTCGATACAGAATCAGGCGCAAGGAAGGGATTCTGTCTCCTGGTTTCGGAATATTCCGATGTAATTGTCTTGGTGGGATAGGGTGAAGCATTACCGTGGCATATGACATCTTCCAACTGGTCCAGGATTTTCAACGGGACCCTTCGCATTTCGGCGACCTGATCAGTCCCGACAAGCCACTGCCGGAGGATCTCGGCCGTCTGTTGGAGGAGATTGCTGCCATGGAACCCTCGCAGGAAGACGGCGGCCGGTATGAGGCCCTGGTTTCGGCGGCGGCGTTTTTTGTGGAAAGGGTGTTATTCGTGCCGGGAGGGGATTTCTACCGTTATCTGGGCGTCGACAGGCACGCTACCCAGGAATGTATCCGCAGGCACTACCATCTGTTGATGCACCTTTTCATGCTGGACCGGGAAGACATGGCGGACGGCTGGAGCGCCGAGCTGGCGGAACGCATCAACCGTGCCTATTTCATTCTCAGGGATCCCGCGAAGCGCCGTGAATACGATGCCCGCCTTGCGGGGAAATCCCCGGCCGGCGCCGGGCTGGAACAGGAGATGGAAGGGAAATCCCTTGCCAGGTCCATCGTCTCTTTTGCCAAGGCGCGCAATCTTTCCCGGCCCGAGCGTGGGAGTCCGGCGGCGGGCGCGGCCGCCGGCGAGTCATTGTCCCGGCCCGCCCCGCCCACTGGGGCCGCGGCCACGAGCGAGAACATTGCCGTGAATTCCGCGGTTGCGTCCGGCCGGGATGAGGAGTCGTTCATAGCGGACAGTATCGAGCGGGCCTACGGCGATGCGGGTGTGCGCGTGGCCCCGGCTCATGAATCCGAACCCCTGCGCGATGCGGCCGGCAGCCCCGAAAGCGGCCATCACATCAGAGTAGAACCCATTCTGGCGGATGAAGACCTCGGTTCCGGGGTGGAGGCGGTGTATCAGCGCCGTTCCCAGGCCGCCAGGTCTTCCCGCTGGGGACGCATCCTGGTTTTGCTGCTGGTCTTGCTGGCGGGCCTTGCGGCCGCCTATGAGTTCCTGCTGGCACCAGGCCAGTTGTCGGCGCTGTTTGTGCCGGAGCAGCCCCGTCCCGGACTCACCGCCCCGCCATCGGTGACGGCGCCTTCCGGCTCCGGTTCCACAACCCCCATCCTGGAGCAGGAAGTGGAAACGGCGCCTGCCGTGGATGAGGGTGAAAAACACTTGGTGGCCCCCGGCGAAGGAGACGGGGAGCCCGCGCGGGAACAGGGCGGTGAGGGGCCGCAGCCTGTTGATGAGGCCCGGCCCGAGACAGCGCTTGCTGTCCAGGAGGATATTTCCGGTCTTTCCCTGGAGGAAGAGGATGATCCTGTTGTGACCGGGCTCACACTGTCGCCCCGCAGGACCTCGCGGCTTCCGGAAGTCCCGGAAGAGGAAACGGGCACGCCTGTTTCCAGTCAGGACAAGGCCCTGGCACCGCCCGCCAGGCCCGCAGCTTCATCCACGGCAAGGGCCGTGGAGAAGAAGACGCCATCTCCTGCCCCTGTCCAGGCGCGTCCCGTGGCCAGCCCACCAGTTTCCTCCGCCAGGCCCGCGCCTGAGCCGGCACCGCCCGCTCCCGCCAGGCCGGTGGTTGCGCCACCTCCGGTCGCCAAGCCCGCGCCCGGACCCGCTGAAGCAGCCTCGGCTGCCAGGCTGGCCGCGTCCGGTGAGTCAACGCCATCATCGGGCGGGATGAACCTGGCCGCCGTGGCGCCGCCGCCCCCTGCCACGGCCCTTCCCGCCATCGAGCCGATACCCCGTGAGGAACTGGACGGGCTGATGCGTACCTTTGTCCGCAGTTATGAAGAAGGGAACCTGCAGCGCCTGCTGAGTGTTTTCGCCAAGGATGCGCATACCAACGACCGTCAGAACCGGGAGGGAATCGCAGCCGACTATCAGGAACTGTTTGATGTAACCGAGAAACGTCAATTTATCGTCGAGGATCTGGACTGGCGTCAAGTGGATGAGGACCGCGCCAAGGGAGAAGGTGAATTCGAGGTCAAGGTGCTTCTGAAAGGAGAAACCTCCATCACGACGGTCAGGGGTCAGGTCGAGATTGACGTGGAAAAACGGGGGCGGGACCTGCTCATCACGGGCTTCTATCATACCTACGAATAAGGTTCCGCGGTCCACGCGCGGCCGCGGTCATTCGCAAGTCCTGCACCGAGGCCGAAAAGGGTATACAATCCCCCATCATGGAATCCGCACAAGGGGGAAGAGGGAGCAGGTGATGAAATTCCGCAAGCGCTTTCATAGATATTGCGTCATGAGCGTGATCATGGCATTCATGGGTAGCCAGGTGATGGCCCAGACACCGTCCATGGAGGCGCCGGCATCCTCCTTGCCAGCCCAGGGCGCGGGCAGCGAGTCCATGCAATTGGCCGCCGCCATAGGCATTGTCAAGCCCAAGACGGAGACACCGCCCGATCCCGGGACCGCCGACGAGGCAGCGCCCGGGGAAGGGCCGGAGCCGCAGGCAGGGCCTCCCGCCGTTGAGGAGGCGGAAGCGGTTGCGGAAACCACGGGCAAGGGTATTTCCAAGCTTGCCATCGGCGCCGGTATCGGGCTGGCCGCGCTGCTGGCCGCGGTCGCTGGCGGAGGGGGAGGGGGCAGTTCCACTCCGCCGAGCCACAGCGCGCCCTAGCGCACTTCTCACCTGGATGGCGGACCCTCGCTTGTTCCGTGTGCCCACAAAGGACGTTACTCAGCCGGAAATACTCCCTGGCATGCCACTCCTTCGTAAAATCCCTTGTGAATCCCATGCTCTGCGCGATCATCCCGCCATCCTGGTGAGAAATGCGGGTGAGTTGGATACGCGCGTTTCCTGTTGAGCGTTGTTGACAGCCACCCCCTGCGCCCGCGCGTCGGTCCTGCCCTGCATGATGGGCGTCCTGCTGTGCCTGCTCCCCACGCCTCTTCCCGCCCAGCCGTCCACGACAGGCCAGACCGGCCTGATCAATATGCCCGACGGAAGAATCGATCCCGAGGGTACCCTGCGTTTCGGACTCAGCTACAACAAGCCTTATACCGCCCTGTGGAGCAGCATCACCTTCCTGCCTCGCCTGGAGTTGTCGGCCCGCTACACCAATATCAACGATGCCCCCGCCTTCCAGGGCGATGAGAACGCCGATTTCGGAGATTACAAAGACAAGGCCTTCGACGCCAAGTTGCTGCTGCTGCGCGAATCCCGCTGGTTGCCTGCCATTTCCGCCGGTACCCAGGACTATATGGGTACCCGTTTGTTCGCGGCTCATTATATGGCCATGAGCAAGAGATTGTTCGGCGATCTCGACGTGACCCTGGGATATGGGACAAAGCGCATCGATGGTCTGTTTGGCGGGGTGCGCTACAATCCGTCCTGGCACAGGAAACTGGAATTGTTGCTGGAGTACGATGCCTACGGCTATGGGCAGGACCTGCTGGCGGCCGAGTCCGGGGCGCTCGGGAAGCGGGGTGGTGCGACCTTTGGCGTGGGCTACCGCATGGGATGGTTCGGGATTCAGGCCGCTTACGGCGGCGGGGACGTGGGCGGCAACCTGTCCGTTTCCATTCCTCTGAACCGCAAGGAATTCATTCCCAAGATTGATGAGCCGGCGCCATTCCGGGTGAGGCGCGGGCAGCAACCCGCGGCGGCCTGGCGCGAGAACAGCCGCCTTGCGGCCGCTTTGCGCTCGGACCTGGAAATGCAGGGATACAAAAACGTCCACATCGTGCTTGCGGGCGGGACTGTCCGCGCGAGCCTGACCCATCCGCGCATTTTCCTGATGGGGCGCGCGGTGGGCCGGGCGGCGCGCACCATTCTGCTGGCGGGGCCCGCCGACGCGCAGGCTATCGAGATCATCTATACGCGCAACGATCTGCCGCTTGCAACCTATGTTTTCAGCGATCCGGCCCAGTTGCGGGCCTATTTCGACGGAGAGATCAGCGCGGAAAGGCTGAGCCGCTCGGTCACAATCACTCGCGCCGTTCCCGCCGCCATGAAAGCGGGCACCGAGCGGGCAGTGTCCGCCATGGACCCTGAGCGCGGAAAGCCGGCGACTGCCCTGGAGACGGCGGAGGACAACGAGGGGCATCTGCTGGGGTTCAAATGGGAGGACAGGCGCCTCTCCAGGCTCCACGTGGTGCCATTCAACGTGCGCTTGTTCGTGAATGATCCCAGCGGGGCCTTTCACTATGACATCTATTCCCTGGCCCAGTACCGCAAGCACTTTGGACGCGGCTTCTTTCTGGACAGCGGGGTGCGCTTCACCCTTCTGGAAGACGTCAGCAAGGTCAGGCAGGGCTCCAACAGCCGTTTGCCCCATGTGCGTTCCGACATCGCCCTGTACCTGCAGGGCGGGCGCCTGAACATGGACAGGCTGTTGCTCAATAAATACACCCTGCTGGGCGAGCGCCTCTTCAGCCGGGTGTCGGCGGGCTATTATGAGGAAATGTTTGCCGGGGTGGGTGGACAGGTGCTGTATCTGCCGCGCGAGGGCCACTGGGCCGTGGATGTATCCGTCGACTGGCTCAGGCAGCGTTCGCCTGACGAATATCTGGGATTCCGGGATTATTCGGTGCTGACGGCGCTGGGGGCATTTCATTACCGCCTGCCCGCCATGGGCCTGACCGCGACCGCCAGGGCGGGGCGTTTCCTGGCCAGGGACAAAGGCGTGCGCCTCGAACTGAAGCGCCGTTTCCGGTCGGGGGTGGAACTGGGCGCCTGGTATACCGTGACCGATGGCGAGGACACGACACCGCCCGGCGCGCCCGGAGACCCCTATTACGACAAGGGTATCTACATGCTGGTCTATCTGAATGCCCTGCTGACCAGGGACACCCAGGCTTTCGCCGCCATGTCCATCGCTCCCTGGACGCGCGATGTGGGGCAGATGGTGGTGTCGCCGGGGGATCTGTACAATCTGGTGGAGCGGCCGCTCATGCTGGATGACAGCGAAACCGGCCTCATGACGGATTTCGGGAAATAGGTCCCGCTGCCGGGATCCTTTGCCATGCCCATGATGTGGTATTCTCGTGTTCCATAACCCAGTCATTGCAAAAAACCGGGTGCTGGGATTTTGAAAGGTACAAGATACAAGGGACAAGGTACGAGGGACAAGATACAAGAGGCTGCTTCCCTTGTACCTTGTCCCTTGTATCTTGCAACTTCCTTGGTGCATGCCCCTTGCCGTGGCTGCGCCGGCCGTGTTTGCCGGACCGCGCCATGAAGGGGGTGAGCAGGGAATTCCGCGTGGTCTGATTGCGGCACTAGAGAGACATGAAAAAACTCTGGAAATCGATTTGGTTCCTGTGGATGACGTTGGGTTGCCTCCACGGCGCGTCCGCGGTGGAGGTTACGCCCCAGATGCTGCAGAAGCTGGAGAGTCTGCAGGGACTGTCCCGTCTTCAGGTTGACGCGGGGCCGTCCCCCTCCCGGCCGGATCCGCTCCTGAACGGCCGGGAGGCACTGATTTCCGATGAGGCCTCACCTTCCCTCCCCGGACAGAAGGCGCTGGATGCCGGGGCAGAGGATGCGCGGATTTCCGGTGGGGAAACAATTCTGCTGCGCTTTACTCCCCGCGAGGATGCAAGCGGGCCGCGCGATGAGCCCGGCGACAGGCGCGATGCGCGCATCCCGCGGCGGACACTGTTCGTGCTGGACAGCAGCGGCGGCCTGGTCCTGAGCAATGTGGGCAGGATTCCCCTGGCGGGGCTCAATGAGCAGGAGGCCGAGGAGCGCATCGAGGCGGAACCGGTTCTCGACGGCCTGGATGTCACCCTCAAGATTCTCCCTGTGGAGAAGGAGGTCAGGCCCTTCGGCTATGACCTGTTCTCCGGGCAACAGGGATTTCTGAGGGCCGTGACCGAGATCCCCGTGCCCGACAACTATGTGCTCGGCCCTGGGGACACGGTGCAGGTGCAATTGTTTGGCAAGGAAAACGTGGAATACGAACTTCCGGTCACCCGCAACGGCATGCTGCTCCTGCCCAGCATCGGGCCGGTGCCGGTGGCCGGCCTGACTTTCTCGCGCCTGCAGGAGGAGATCCGTGACCGCATCACCACCCAGCTGATCGGGGTCAAGGCCTCGGTCACCCTGGGGAAGCTGCGCTCCATACGCATTTTCGCCATGGGTGACGTGGAGCGCCCGGGTTCTTACGTGGTCAGCGGCCTGTCAAACATGACCAACGCCTTGTTCGCCAGTGGCGGCGTCAAGACCATCGGCAGCCTGCGCGACATCCAGCTCAAGCGCGACGGGCGGACCATCGCCCGGCTCGACCTCTATGATCTTCTGTTGAAAGGGGATATGCGCAGCAACGTGCGCCTTCTGCCCGGCGATGTGATTTTTGTTCCGCCGGTGGGCAGGACAGTCTCGATCACCGGCCAGGTGCGGCGTCCCGCCATCTATGAATTGAAATATGAAGAAACCGTTTCCGAACTGATCGAAATGGCCGGAGGCCTGGCGCCGGGCGCACTCTTGCAGGAAGCCAGTATCGAGCGTTTCTCTCCCGCCGGCGCGCGCACCATGCTGGCCATCGATCTGAGCCTGCCGGAAGGACTGGGGATGTCGTTGCGCGATGGAGACATTGTTTCGATTCCGTCAGTGCCCGATCAACTGGAAAATGTCGTCACTCTCTATGGACACGTGCAGCGTCCCGGGGCCAGGCAATGGTACCAGGGCATGCGCATGACGGATCTCATCGGCGGCCTGGAGGAATTGCTGCCCGGCGCAGACAGCCGCTATGTGCTGATCAAGCGCGAGAAGCCCGGGGACCGCGGCATGGTGCTGCTGGCGACGGATCTGGGCGAGGCGTTGCTGAAGAAAGGGGGGGAGGCGGACACGCCGCTGAGACCGCGCGACGAGATCTTTGTTTTCGACATGCTCGGTGACCGCGGCAAGATCATAGAACCCCTGCTGGATGCCCTCCGCGTTCAGGCGCGCCCCGGCAGCCTGTTCCAGGAGGCCTCCGTTACCGGGATGGTGCACCACCCGGGGCGGTATCCGGTCCATGAGGGCATGAAGGTCAGCACCTTGCTGAAGGCCGCTGGCGGCCTGACCGACAATGCCTACATCCTCAAGGCGGAACTGACCCGCTTTTTGGTGGAGGAAGGGGAACGCCGCGTGCAGCAGCGCATGGAAATCGATATCAGCGCGGTCCTACAGGGAGACGAAGCGCGCGACATTGCCATCGCGCCCTATGATCAGCTCGTGGTGCGGCGCATTCCCGACTGGGTGGAGCAGGGCAGTTTCGAGATCAGCGGGGAAGTGCGTTTTCCCGGCATCTATCCCATCGAACGCGGCGAGAAGCTGAGCAGTCTTCTCAAGAGGGCGGGCGGCCTGACCGGGGATGCCTATCCCAGGGGCGCCGTCTTCGTGCGCGAGTCCATTCGCCAGCGGGAGCAGGAACAGATCGACCGCCTCGTGACACGCCTGGAGCAGGATCTGGCGGCCCTCAGCGTGGAGGGGCGGGACATCGGCAAGGACAAGGACAAGGCGCTGGTGGAAGGCCAGGTGCTGCTGGGCCAGATGCGGGAGGCGCGCGCCCTGGGGCGCATGGTCATCAAGCTGGAGGACATACTGGAGGGGCGCCAGGGCGCCGATATCACCCTGCAGCCGGGCGACAAGCTCTTTGTGCCGCGCCAGTATGAAGACGTCATAGTCATGGGCGAGGTCTATCATCCCACTTCACACCTCTACGACAGCCGCTTCGGCGTGAATGACTACATCCGTCTCAGTGGCGGCGTCAACGAAAACGGCAACAAACGGGCCATTTACGTGGTTCATGTCAATGGGGCGGTCCAACAGAGCAAAAGGGTCAGGATCGGGCCGGGAGATGTTATAGTCGTGCCATACAAGCTGGACCGCATCAGCTCCCACCAGCTGATGGTGGATGTAAGCCAGGTTCTCTACCAACTGGCCATCACCGCCGCCAGCCTCAAGGTGCTGGAAATTTTCTGAGTTCCGGGATATGCCGCAGTGAAACGTTCGCTTTACAAGATCGGGGAAGTCCGGCCCAGGGAGGCCGAGCGCGAGCGGGGGGATCCGCGTCCGCCGCCCGAGCCCGATACCTCTCGTCAAGATATTCCGTCAGGGAGGCGGCTGCCTTACCAGGAGCCTCCGCCACCGCCCCATGCCTACTATCCCGAGGATGAGCTTGATCTCATTGAGACCTGGCAGGTGCTGGTCCGGCACAAGTGGCTTATTGCCTTCATGACCCTGGCGGGCGCCCTGATGGCGCTGGCTTTCGCCCTGTTGTCCACGCCCGTGTACCGCGCCGAGGTGTTGCTGGCGCCCGTGTCCCATGAGGAGGAGGACGGGAAGCTGTCCGCCTTCGGAGCCGGTCAGTTCGGAGATCTGCTCGCCCGTTCCGGGATTTCCATGGGGAGCGGCGGCAAGCGGGTGGCGCGCCATATCGCCACGCTGGGCTCGCGCGCACTCACCACGGCCTTCATCGAGGATGAGAATCTCATGCCCCTGCTGTTTCCCGCGGCGGCGGGAGGTGAGGGCGGCGCGCGCCTGTCCTTTTTCGAGTCCGAGCCCCCGACATTGTGGGATGCCTACAATCTGTTCGACGAGAAGGTGCGCTTCATCGATCTGGACCGCTCCACCGGATTGCTGACGCTGGCAATCGAATGGCAGGATCCGGAACTGGCCGCCCAATGGGCCAACAGCCTCGTGCGGCGCGTCAACGACCTGCTCAGCCGCCAGGCGATCGAGGAAGCCAGGACCAGCATCAATTATCTGGAGAAACAGCTGGCGGAGACCAGCTCCGTGGAGGTCCAGCAGGCCATCTACCGACTCATCGAGGCCGAGACCAAGGAGATCATGCTGGCCAGCGTCCAGGAAGAATACGCCTTCAAGGTCATCGATCCCGCCGTGGCGCCACGGGAACCCGCCAGGCCCCAGCGCGCCCTTATCGTTGTCCTGGGGCTCGTGGCGGGCCTGATCGCGGCCCTGTTCATCTCGTTTTTCCACAATGCCATCGTCAATAACCGCAAAAGACGCGAGGAAACTCCCTGAAGCCGCGTCTCCCGGCTTGCGGATTTTCCTTGAAACCGGCCGGCGAGCCGGTCCATTCCATGTTTGATTGTCGGCGCGATATGGGCTTAAAATAGATTCGCTTGTGGTTGCTATGACAATCAGGGTGGGATGTTCCGCCAATCTATAGCAGAGAACAAATATAAAAGGGTGCATCTATGATCAAGAAATTATCTGTTTTGACAGCAGTTCTGGTGGGGTCGGCATTATTTCTAGGTTCTGCCCAGGCTGCGTTCGAAGGGGGGGACCCAGCCGCGGGTGAAGCCAAGTCGGCGCTTTGTGCCGGTTGTCATGGCGGAGACGGTAACAGTGCCACGGCCGATTTTCCGCGCCTGGCCGGACAATATTCCGGTTATATCGTAAAGCAGCTACGCGATTTCCAGAAGGGCATCCGCGCCAATAACGATACCATGGCGGGCATGGCGGCCACCGTCGCCAGCGTGCAGGACGCCAAGGACATTGCCAGCTATTTCGCCAAGCAGAAAATGGCCAAGAAACCCCTGGAGCCCATCAACAAGGCCCTCGCCAGCAAGGGTGAAAAGCTCTTCAAGGAAGGCAATCCCATGACCGGCGTATATGGATGCATCAACTGCCACGGTCCCCGCGGGAAGGGCAGATCCGAGACGATCACCCAGTTTCCCAGGATCGGCGGGCAGCATCGTGACTACCTCATCAAGCAACTCAAGGATTTCAAGTCGGGGCTGCGCGGCAATGATCCCGGCGGCATGATGCAGGATATCGCCAAGCGCCTCACGGATGATGAAATCAAGGCGGTGTCCGAGTATCTCGCGGCCCAGCTCCCCTGATTTCCGGAACTCCATCGGGAGGAACGGCCAGCCTGTGCCCAGGCTGGCCGTTTTTGTTTGTGCGCCAGATGGTTCCGTGGAGTCAGGATGACGCCGAGGGAAACGCCACCAGGTGATCCGCGGCGATGCGTATGCCCACGCTCTCCCCGATGGTGTGGTGATAATGGCTGGGAAACAGGGAGAGGATCCTGCTGCCCGTGGAGAGTTTCAGGGTGTAGAGAATTTCCGCTCCCTTGAAGGCCATGTGGATGATTTCCCCGCGCAAGCTGCTTTGCGGATCAGGGACGATGTCATCGGGACGCAGCAGGATGTCCACTTCGCTGCCGGGCGGCCAGGGATAGGCGCGGTCCCCCTGTATGATGCCGATCTCCGTCTGCACCGAATCGGCGGTGAGCAGGGTTCCCTTCAGGAAGACCCCCTGGCCGATGAAATCCGCGATGAAGCGGTTGGCCGGCTCGTGATAGATATTGAACGGGGTGTCCCACTGCAGGATTCTGCCTTCGTTCATGATGCCCACCTGGTCACCCAGGGCAAAGGCCTCGTGCTGGTCGTGGGTGACCAGGAGGGTGGTGATGCCGCGTTCCTTGAGCAGATCGCGGATCTCGATGCCCAGGCGCTCGCGCAGATCGATATCCAGGTTCGAGAAGGGCTCATCCAGGAGCAGCAGAACGGGCTCGGCGGCCAGGGCGCGCGCCAGGGCCACCCGCTGCTGCTGCCCCCCCGACAGCTCGTGGGGATAGCGCCGGCCGAATTCGGCCATGCCCACTGTTTCCAGCAGTTGGGCCGCGATCTCCTGTTTCTCCCGCGAGGATTTGCCGCGGATACCGAAGCCGACGTTGCCGTAGACATCCATGTGCGGGAACAGCGCGTAGTCCTGGAAGACCATGCCCAGCCGCCGCTTGTTGGGTGGCAACATGTACCCGGGACGCGACAGGGTATGGTTCTCCAGCACGATCTCGCCTCTCAACAACGGCTCGAAACCGGCGATGGCGCGCAGCACCGTGGTCTTGCCACAACCGCTGGGCCCCAGCAGGCAGGCGATGTGGCCCTTGTTCACATGAAAGGAGAGTCCGTCGACGACCGTCTGTCGTTGATACCGGCACTCGATATCCTTGATGTCGAGAAGCGCTTCCATGGCGGGCCTGTCAGGTAAGCAGAAACTCCAGCAGGGCTTTCTGGGCGTGAAGGCGGTTTTCAGCCTCGTCCCACACCACGCTCTGAGCGCCGTCGATCACCTCGGCCGATACTTCCTCCCCCCGATGAGCCGGCAGGCAGTGCATGAAGAGGGCGTCCGGCGCCGCATGCGACATCAGGCGCTGGTCTACCTGATAGTTCCGGAAGGCCTGCCGCCGCTCCCTGTTCTCGTCCTCCTGACCCATGCTGGCCCATACGTCGGTGACCACCAGGTCCGCGCCGCGCACGGCCTCGGCCGGGTCCACGAACAGCCCGACCCGGGCGCCGGCGGCCTGGACGAGATGCTGGCGGGGCTGATAGGCGGGGGGAGAGGCGATGTTCAGGGTGAAGCCCAGCAGGTGCGCGGCATTGATGTAGGAATGGCACATGTTGTTGCCGTCGCCCACCCAGGCGACGGTCTTGCCCGCGATGTCGCCACGGTGCTCGAAATAGGTCTGCATGTCCGCCAGCAACTGGCAGGGGTGAAACAGGTCCGACAGGCCGTTGATCACCGGGACGCGCGAATGGGCCGCGAACAGCTCCAGGGTCTCGTGGGCGTAGGTGCGAACCATGATGACGTCCACCATGCGGGACAGGACGCGGGCCGAGTCCTCCACCGGCTCGCCGCGCCCCAGTTGGGTGTCCCGGGGCGAGAGGAAGATGGCGCTGCCGCCGAATTGCACCATGCCCGTCTCGAAGGATACGCGGGTGCGTGTGGACGATTTTTCGAAAACCATGCCCAGGGTCTTGTTCTTCAAGGGCTCGTAGAGGGTGCCGGCGCGCACCATGGCCTTGAGCTCGATAGCGCGCGTGATCAGGTGGCGGAATTCCCCTGCCGTGATATCCAACAGGGACAGAAAATGACGGGGTTGCTTCATGGTTCTGTTCGGGTCTGACCGGGCGGGGAATCAGGCGGCTGCCGCGAAGTCCCTGATGACATTGCCGGTGGTGTTGATGATCTGGTAAGCCTCTTCGTCACTGATGGTCAGGGGGGGCAGCAGCCGGATGGTGCGCTCGGCCTGGACGCTGATGAGCAGTCCGTGATCCAGGGCGGCCGTTTTGACCAGTTCCGTGCAGGGCCGCGCCAGTTCGATGCCGATCATCAGTCCCTTGCCCCGGATGTCTTTGACGATATCGCAATCTTCCAGGGCCTTTTTCAATCCTTCGCAAAGGATGTCCCCCAGTTCGGCCGCGCGCGTGTCCAGGTTCAGCGACGCCAGGGTATCGATCACGGCCAGGGCTGCGCCGCAGGACAGGGGATTGCCGCCGAAGGTGGAGCCATGGTTGCCGGGTTGGAAGACCTCCGCCGCCGCGCCCCGTGCCAGGCAGGCGCCGATGGGGACGCCGTTGCCCAGCCCCTTGGCGAGACTCATGACGTCGGGCAGGGTCTGGTTGGCCTGGCAGGCGAACCAGGCGCCGGTGCGGCACATGCCCGTCTGGACTTCATCGAGCATCATCAACCAGCCCTGTTCATCGCACAGGGCGCGCACCCGGGGCAGATAGTCGTCATCGGGCACGATAATGCCGGCTTCCCCCTGGATGGGTTCCAGAAGCACGGCCACCACGTTGGGACTGTTCTGGGCGATTACCTTCAAGGCCTCGATATCGTTGAAGGGGGCGCGGATGAAACCCTGCACCAGGGGTTCGAAACCGGCCTGTACCTTGCGGTTGCCGGTCGCCGAGAGCGTGGCGAGAGTGCGTCCGTGAAAACTGTTTTCCATGACGATCACGGCGGGCTGGCCGATGCCCTGCTGATGGCCATGGAGGCGCGCCAGCTTGATGGCCGCTTCCACGGACTCCGCGCCGGAGTTGCAGAAAAACGCCCTGTCCATGCCCGCCAGTCCGCACAGCCTGCCGGCCAGCGCCTCTTGCGCGGGGATCCGGTAGAGATTGCTGGTATGCAGCAGTTTCTGGGCCTGGTCGCGGATGGCCGCCGTCACGGCGGGGTGGGCATGGCCCAGGCCGCACACGCCGATACCGCTCAAGGCATCGAGATAGATCTTGTCCTCTTCGTCCCACAGCCACGCCCCTTCGCCCCGGACGAACGCAATGGGCAGGGGGGCATAATTTGTCATCAAATGGTTCGGCATGGATTTCCCGCGCTCATGAAAGCAAAAAGCAGCACGGGGCTGCTACGCTGACTATTATAACGGCTTTTGTGGATTCTCAAAGGATCCCCGGGAGGTTTCACCGGAAGTCGGAGGGAGCGGAATGGGGGCCTGTCAGCACCAGCTGGCCCGGTCCGCGGGCCTTTCCAGCAGTTCGTGTATGTTGGCTTCGATGATCTTGTAACCCACATTGCCATAGAGGATCTGGCGCCCTTCGTTGAGAATCAGGGTGGGGCTGCCCTTGACGCCGTGCCGGTCCCGGCTGTCGAGATCGGCGCTGAGGGCGGCGCAGGCCTCGCCGTTTTCCAGCAGGGCAAGGATATCCCCGCCGGGCAGGCCCAGCGCCTCGGCGATCTCCATATGATGTTCCTGGCGGGCAATATCCTTGAGGTCGCGGAAGAAGGCCAGGCGGAGCCGCCACGCGGCTTCCTCGCAGAGGGTCCTGCCGTTGCAGTGTGCCAGGCGGGTGGCGGGGATGGTTCCGTTGCGTTCCAGCAGTTCCACCGCCTTCAGGAACAGGTGGCAGCCGAGGGAGGAGGCGGGGCGGTTGACGCGCCAGATGTCGGGGTGGATCTCGACATGGTCGAATTCCCCGCCGATTTCACTGACGTGCTCGCTGTAGGCGTCCACTCCGCCCTTGTCCTTCCAGCCCTCCACCACGCGGGAGCGGGTATTGCCGAATATGGTCAGGTAGTGGTATTTCACACTGACCTTGTCCCCGAACTGGGCCAGCATCTGGTCCAGCTTGATCTGGGCCGTATAGGCCCATACGCACAGGACGTCGGAGTAGTAATTGACCTGGACGCGCCGTATTGACGGGGTCATGGAACCATATCCGCCTCGATGACCACGCCGGCGCCAGGTTTCCCCGTCAGCCCGCGAAGTTGGCGGCGACGAAATCCCAGTTGACGAGATTCCAGAAATGCTCCACGTACTGCGGGCGCGCGTTGCGGTAGTCGATGTAATAGGCGTGTTCCCACACATCGCAGGTCAGCAGGGGCGTCTGATCCGCGGTGAGGGGACAGCCCGCGTTGCTGGTGCTGACCAGGGCCAGCGAGCCATCGGCGTTCTTGACCAGCCAGGCCCAGCCGGAGCCGAAGGTGGTGATGGCCGTCTGGCTGAACTGGCTCTTGAACTCCTCGAAGGAACCGAAGGCCTTGTCGATGGCCGCCGCGAGATCGCCGCCTGGCGCGCCGCCGCCGTTGGGGCTGAGGCAGTTCCAGTAGAAGGTGTGGTTCCATACCTGGGCCGCGTTGTTGAAAATGCCGCCGCTGGATTTCCTGATGATGTCTTCCAGGCTCATGTCCTCGAATTCCGTGCCGGGGATGAGCTTGTTCAGGTTGGTGACATAGGTCTGGTGATGCTTGCCGTAATGATATTCCAGGGTCTCGGCGGAGATATGGGGCTCCAGGGCATCTTTGCTGTAGGGCAATTCGGGTAATGTGTGTTCCATCGGTTTCTCCGTGTTCAAACAACTTGGTCAGTAGGTTTCATCGGTCCACGCCCCGCGCCCGTCCGGCGCATATTCCTGAACGGCGGGGTGGGTATTCCCGACTGAATTGCTGGGGCAGAGTTTATAGTACCGGCGTGCCGGGTTCAACAATGGGGAGAAGGAGCCAAAACCCCCTCTCTCTCTGGGGAGAGGGCGGGGTGAGGGGCGCTTCGTGGTAAAAAATCCCGCTTGTCTGCCCTGCCTACACCCCATAAGATGGCGCAGACATGAACGCCATCGAACTCAGTGTCTTCGCCAGCCGCATCAGCGCCATCTGTGACGAAATGGGCGCCGTCCTGCGCCGCGCCGCGCTGTCGCCCAATATCAAGGACCGCCTGGATTTCTCCTGCGCCGTGTTCGACACCGCGGGCAGGCTGTGCGCCCAGGCCGCCCATATTCCCGTTCACCTGGGCAGCATGGCCTACGCCATGGAAGGCATCGTGCGCAACATCGCGTGGCGGCCGGGGGACACGGTCATCGTCAACGACCCCTATCTGGGCGGGACCCACCTGCCCGATGTCACCCTTATCACGCCGGTGTTCCTGCAAGGCGGGGAACTGGCCGGTTTCGTGGTCAACCGCGCCCATCACGCCGACATCGGCGCCGCCACGCCGGGCTCCATGCCCATCTCCCGTTCCCTGGAAGAGGAGGGCATGATCATTCCCCCCACCCCTCTCGTCCGCGCGGGACGGCTGGACGAGACGGTGATGGCGGGCCTCATGCAAGGCAGCCGCAATGCCGCCCAGGCCCACGGCGACTACGCCGCCCAGCTCAGCGCCAACCGTTGCGGCGCGGGGCGCCTGACGGCCCTGGTGGAGGGCATGGGCCGCGAGGCCTTCGCGGAGGCCCTGGGGGCGCTGAACGACTATGCCGAACGCTTGGCGCTGGCCAGTCTCGCCGACATCCCTGATGGCTGCTATGCCTTCAGGGACGTCATGGACGACGATGGTGCCGGAACCCGGGATCTCGCCATCGCGGTGCGCATCACCAAGGGGGGCGGGCGCGTGGAAGTGGACTTCAGCGGCACGGCGGCGCAGGCGCCGGGCAATGTCAATTGCCCCCTGTCGGTGGCGGCCGCGGCGGTGTTCTATGTGTTCCGTTGTCTCATGCCCGCCCATACGCCGGCCTGCGCGGGTGCCTTCCGGCCCATCACCCTCACCGCGCCCCAGGGTTGCCTGGTCAATGCCCGGCGGCCCGCCGCCGTGGCCGCGGGCAACGTGGAGACCAGCATGCGCATCGTGGACACGGTGCTGGGTGCCCTTGCCCAGGCCCTGCCCGGACGCATTCCCGCGGCCAGCCAGGGCACCATGAATAACATCGCCATGGGCGGGGATCACGGCGGGGCCTGGGACTATTACGAGACCTTGGGGGGCGGCATGGGAGCCGGGGCGCGCGGGCCGGGACCCGGCGCCGTGCATTCCCACATGACCAATACCCTGAACACCCCGGTGGAGAGCGCCGAGATGCATTTTCCCCTGCGCATCCGGCGCTACGCCATCCGGCGCGGTTCCGGCGGCGCCGGACGCCACGCCGGTGGAGACGGTCTGGTGCGGGAATATGAATTTCTCGCCCCGGCCACGGTCACACTCATTACGGAACGGCGCCGCCACCGGCCCTGGGGGCTTGATGGCGGCCAGCCCGGCAAGGCGGGCAGGAATCGCCTCAACGGCAGCGAGCTGCCGCCCAAAACGGTTTTCGAGGCACGGCCGGGAGACCGCTTGTGCGTCGCCACGCCGGGTGGTGGAGGCTGGGGCAGGGCGTCCGAGCAATAACCTATTGATAAAGTCAGATATTGGGCTTATGATGAACAGTCATAAAATTGACAGGCAGTGAGGTTCAGACGATATGGATGTGATGGAGAAAATCAAACAGCAGGTCGAGGGGCATCCCATCGTCCTCTACATGAAGGGCTCGCCGCAGTTTCCCATGTGCGGGTTTTCGAGCCATGTGGCCCAGGCCCTGCAGGCCTGCGGCGCGGACTTCGTCCACGTGGACGTCCTGGCCGATCCCGAGATCCGCGCCAATCTGCCGAAGTACGCCAACTGGCCCACCTTCCCCCAGCTCTACATCAACGGCGAACTGGTGGGTGGCTGCGACATCGTCATGGAGCTCTACCAGCAGGGCGAGTTGCAGAAGATGGTGCAGGCGGCCAACAGCGCCGTGAGCTGATTCCTTTCTGTTTTCTCCCCCTCATCCCAGCCTTCTCCCCGGAGGGGAGAAGGTGCAATTTCCCCCTCTCCCCTTTGGAGAGAGGGCCGGGGTGAGGGGTCAATCCCGGTTCCCCTCCATCTTCTCCCGGCACTCGTCCCAGGTATTGACGATCCTGCAAAAAAGATCCGCCGTCACCTCGGCATCGTAAATGGCCGAATGGGCCCGGTCGTTGTCCCATGGCAGGCCGGCGGCCTGGACGGCGCGCGCCAGTACCGTCTGTCCGTAGGCGACGCCGGCCAGGGAGGCGGTGTCGAAGGTGCTGAAGGGGTGAAAGGGATTGCGCTTGAGGTTGCAGCGTTCCGCGGCCGCGTTGACGAAGGCCAGGTCCATGCCGGGATTGTGTCCCACCAGGATGGTGCGACTGCAGCCGGCCTCCTTCTGCGCCTTGCGAATGGCCTGAAAGATCGTGCGCATGGCTTCCAGCTCCGGGACGGCGAAGCGGAAGGGGTGGTAGGGGTCGATGCCGGTGAAGGCCAGGGACTTGGGGTCGAGGTTGGCGCCAGCGAAGGGTTCCACGTGGAAAGCCACCGTTTCGTCCCGGGACAGGCGTCCCTGATCGTCCATTTTCAACAGCACCGCGGCAATCTCCAGCAGGGCGTCCTTGCGCGCGTCGAAGCCCCCCGTCTCCACGTCCACCACCACGGGCATGAAGCCGCGGAAGCGGGCGGCGAGGCGGGGCTGTTCCGTGCCGGCCTCAGTGTTCATGGCCGAGCCGCCAGTTGAGGACCGCGCCCGCGCGCAGGGGAATGACCTTGCCATCGCCCAGCAGATAGCTGTCCGGCACCGTCCACGGCTCCCTCACCAGGCGTACCCGTTCCGTGTTGACGGGCAGGCGGTAGAAGGCCGCGCCGTGGAGGGCGCAGAATCCCTCCAGCTTGTCCAGGGCGCCCGCCGCCTCAAAGGCTTCGGCGTACAGGGGCAGGGCCGCGTGGGCCGAGTAGATGCCCGCGCAGCCGCAGGCGGATTCCTTGCGCCCCTGCTCGTGGGGGGCGCTGTCCGTGCCCAGAAAGAAACGCGGATGGCCGCTGGCGATCGCCTCCATCAGGGCGCGGCGGTGGTGTTCCCGCTTCAGCACCGGCAGGCAGTAGTGATGGGGATGGATGCCGCCTGTCAGCAGGTCGTTGCGGTTGAGCAGCAGGTGCTGGGGGGTGATGGTGGCTGCGATGGTATGGGGCGCGGCGCGCACGAATTCCACGGCGTCGGCGGTGGTGATGTGCTCGAAGACGACGCGCAGGGCGGGAAAGCGCACCGCCAGGGGCTCCAGGCAGCGTTCGATGAACACCTTCTCCCGGTCGAAGATGTCCACCGTCTCGTCGGTCACTTCGCCATGCACCAGCAGGGGCAGGTCCACTTCCTCCATGGCCGCCAGGGCCGGCTGGATCCGGTCCATGGAGGTGACGCCGGCGCTGGAGTGGGTGGTGGCCCCGGCGGGGTAGAGCTTGACGGCGGCAATGCGCCCCGACGCCGCCGCGCCGATGAGGGTCTCCGGCGTGGTGGCGTCCGTCAGGTACAGGGTCATCAGCGGGGTGAAGGCGCAGCCGCGGGGGATGTGGGCGCAGATACGCTCGCGGTAGGCGTCGGCTTCTTCCAGGGTGGTCACCGGCGGCGCCAGATTGGGCATGACGATGGCGCGGGCGAACTGGCGGGCCGTGTGGGGCACGGTGGTGGCCAGGGCCGCGCCGTCCCTGAGATGGGTGTGCCAGTCGTCGGGACGGGTCAGGACGAGTTCATGCATGCGCGCTTCAGTCGTCGGCGGGCAGCCCGGCCTGGTGGCCGGTGATCCTGTCCAGGGCCGCCACGCCGAACAGCCTGAAGCCGCGCAGGGCCTCGGGCGGGTGCCCGGCGACGCACACGATGGGCTTGCCCCCGGCCACGCCCATGATCAGCGGCCGTCCCGAGCGCATGGGCACGCCGTCGACGACGAGTTCGCCCGCTTCGCGCAGAAGATCGGAGATGAAATCGCGCCCGCCCACGGCGGTGCCGCCGGAGATGACCGCCATGTCGGCGTCCCGCAGCGCGGACTTGAGAGTGGAGACGAAGTGGTCGAAGTCGTCTTTCATGATGCCTGCGAATTTCGGCACGCCCCCGGCCTCGGCGATGGCGGCGCACAGCATGACCGAGTTGCTGTCGCGGATGGCGCCGGGCTTCATGGCCTCGGTGTAGGGGATGACCTCGTCACCGGAGCTGAAGACCGTGACCCGCGGACGCCGCGCCACGTCCACCCGGGAGATGCCCAGGCTGGCGATGTTGCCGATGTCCATGGGGCCGAGGCGCGTCCCCGCCTCCAGCACGACGGCGCCCTGCTGGATGTCGCAACCCTGTTCCTCGATGAAGAACCGTGGCGGAAAGGGGCGGGTGATGGAGACTTGGTTCCCTTCGATCTTTGCCTCCCACATGCGCACCACGGAGAGGGGCTGGTCGGAGACGATGCTGCCCGTGGCCACGCGCAGGGCCTGGCTCGGCTGGAATTCGGGGCAGGTGCTGTCGCCCGGCATGACCTCGCCGGCGATCTCGAAGGTGACGGGGGCGTCTTCCGAGGCGCCTTCCGTCGCCGCCGTGTGCACCAGGAAACCTTCCACGATGACGCGCGGGTAGGGCGGCACCGCTTCCGGGGCCACCAGGTCCTCATAGAGGATGCGTCCCGCGGCCTCGGCGAGGGGCAGGGTTTCGCTGTCCATGGAGCGGAAGGGCAGGGCGTCGGCGAATTTCTGCTGCGCCTCCTGCAAGGGTGATTCTTCAGGCATGTCGTCTCTCTTTATTCATTGCGTTGCACCGGAGCGGCGGGCCGTTCCGGCTTTCCGGCCCATTATAGTACAGGGGCCGGGTCATTCCATGATCTTTTGGTCGAGGAGCAGGTTGAGGGTGAGGCGCACGCCGAACCCCGTGAAATCCGTGGGGATATGGGCCAGGCCGCCCTTGTGGTTGCCCGCCGAGAGGTCGATGTGGATCCAGGGCGTCTTGCCGGCGAAGCGCTGCAGGAAACGCGCGGCGAGGATGTGGTCCGCTTCGCCGTCCAGGGTGCATTGCTTGATGTCGGCGATCTTGCTCTCCAGGGCGTCCTCGAAATCCTCGTCGAGGGGAAAGGGCCATACCCGTTCGCCACTGGCGCGCCCCGCCTCGATGAGTGGCTGGATATAGTGCTCCTGGTTGGTGAAGGCGCCGCTGTAACGGGTGCTGAGGGCATAGACGCAGGCGCCGGTGAGGGTGGCGTAGTCGATCATGAGGGCGGGCTTGTCCCGTGCCGCCAGGGCCAGGGTGTCGGCCAGCACCATGCGTCCCTCGGCGTCCGTGTGCATCACCTCGATGGTGGTGCCGTTGCAGGCGGTGACCACGTCGTTCTGCTTGTAGGCGCGGGGGCCGATGTGGTTCTGCGCCAGGGCGAGCCAGCAATGGACGGGGAAAGGGGCCTTCATCCGGCTCAGGGCGAGGAGGGTGCCCAGGGCCACGGCGCTGCCCTGCATGTCCTCGTGCATGCCGTGCATGTGGCGGGCGGGTTTGAGATTGACGCCCCCCGTGTCGTAGCAGATGCCCTTGCCGACGAGGGTGAGGGGCTTCCGGTTCTTGCCGCGCGTTGGGGTGTAGCTGACGCACACCATCCCGGCGTCCCGCTCCGGGCTGCCCTGGGCCACGGCCAGGAAGGCGCCGGCGTTGAGCTTTTCCAGGGCCTTGTGATTCAGGAAGCGCATTTTCCAGCCCTGCTCGCGGCACAGTTTTCTGATGCGCTGCCGGTACATGAGGGGCGTCAGCCGGTTGGGCGGCAGGGCCGTCAGCTCGCGGGCCAGGGCGTTGCCGGCGCACTCGGCCTCAACACGGCGGAAGTCGAAACGCTCGTCCAGGCCATGGCAGATGAGGCTGCGCAGGCGCCTGCCGGCGCCGGGCTTGCTCTTGCAACTGGGCATGGGGGCGGCGCCGCTGAGGAAGGCCGACAGCAGGGCCTCC
>Ga0256830_1000767_pt1 | contig 24026 bp, 22 predicted proteins | sample 128326metaG_FD_190537 | JGI IMG/M metagenome (GOLD analysis project Ga0256830, IMG submission 190537) | Hydrothermal vent microbial communities from Lau Basin, Pacific Ocean - 128-326 | ecosystem: Environmental > Aquatic > Marine > Hydrothermal vents | place: Pacific Ocean: Lau Basin | collected... | reverse complement strand
GTGAACTGCGCGGCGATCCCCCGCACCCTCATGGAGAGCGAACTCTTCGGGCACGAGGCGGGGGCCTTCACCGGCGCCACCTCCCGGCGCGTCGGAAGGTTCGAGGCCGCGGACGGGGGGACGCTGCTGCTCGACGAGATCGGTGAGATCCCCCAGGATCTCCAGGCCAAGCTACTTCGCGTTCTCGAGGACGGAAGGATCCAGAGGGTGGGCGGCTCCGGGGAGATCCCGGTGGACGTCCGGGTCCTCGCGGCGACCAACCGGGATCTCCGGGACGAGGTCAAGGCGGGCGCGTTCCGGGAAGACCTCTTCTACCGGCTCAACGTCCTCCCGATCTTCCTGCCCCCGCTGCGCTCGAGGCCCGAGGACATCCTCCTCCTGGCCGAACATTTCCTCGAAGAGGAATCCCTGCCCCGCGGGGGGGAGATCCCCGTTCTCGGAGAGGAGGCGAGGGAAGTCCTCCTGTCCTATTCCTGGCCGGGCAATGTCCGCGAACTGCGCAACCTGATGCAGCGCGTCTCCATCCTGTCGAGATCGAGGACGGTGGACGGCGGGAAGTTGCGTGCCTGGCTCGGGCAGGACGCCCCGGAGGAGGAAAGGGGGGCGGAAGGAAACGACCTCATTCCGCACCCCCCCTCGATGGATCCGATCAAAGCCCTCGTCGGGCGGAGGATCCGGGACGTCGAGGACGCCCTGATCCTCGCGACCCTGGAGTCTTCGCGGGGGAACCAGACCGCGGCGGCCAGGACGCTGGGGGTCAGTCCACGGACCCTCTACAACCGCCTGAAGGCGATGCGCGGCGCAACGGGATCCCCGGGTCCCCGGTCGAGTTCCCCCTCGAAAGCCTGAAGGCGGGGTCCGCGCCCTCATCCTTCGGGACGAAAAGCCCTCCCCATCGGCCCCGTGGGCTCAAGCGGAAAGCCTTTCCGGGCCGAAAGGAAACCAGCGATCCCATCGGATCTTCCCCGAATGGAGGCCCGGAATGATTCCCTCCGAAAAGAGCCTGTCCCTCTACATGCGCGCCCTCGAAGGGCTGTCGCTGCGGCAACGGGTGATCTCCCACAACATCGCGAACCAGAGCACCCCCGGTTTCCACGCCAAGAGGGTGGATTTCGAGGACGCGATGCAGGCGGCGATCCGGGACGGAGGCGACGCCAGGGGGGTCGAGTTCCACGTGCGGGAGACCGGGGACGAGGGGCTCAAGGCGGACGGGAACAACGTGTTCCTCGAGAAGGAATGGATGCTGATGGAGAAGACGCGCCTCCTTCATCAGCTCTTCAGCAGGGCGGTCGGCGGAACCTTCCGGACCCTTCTTCAGGGGATCCGGGGACGGTGATCCGAGGGATTCTCATCGCGGGTAGGACCTCGAGGAGGTGGAGATGAGCGGAATCTTCGATGGACTTGACATCTCGATCTCCGGCATGCGCGCGGAGCGCCGCCGGATGGACGTCATCGCGACGAACATCGCCAACGCCCAGACGATCGGACCCGACGGTCCCTACACCCGGAAGACCGTCGTGTTTCAGGAGGTCCTCGGGAGCCTGTCGGAGGACGGAAGGGCCGAGGGAGACGGGGGCGTCCGCATGGGGCGCATCCTCGAGGACAGGAAGAGCGAGCACCCGAAGGTCTTCATGCCCGGCCACCCCAACGCCGACGGCGAGGGATTCGTCCGTCTGCCCAACGTGGACGTCATGTTCGAACTCGTCGACATGGCGATCGCCCGGAGGTCCTACCAGGCGAACCTACAGGCCTTCAGGACCTACCGATCCATGGTCCAGGACGCGGTCCGCAACATGAGCACCCGCTGATGGATCCGATCCAGGCATTCCAGGGACCGGTGAAGTGGGGCATCCCGCCGGCTGACGGGAGGCCCGCGAGGGCGTCCATTCCCGGGTTGAAACCGCTGGATCCGGAAACGGCTCCTCGGACGGAGGGCCCCGCCCCCGACGGTCCGGACTTCGGGAAGATGCTGGCGGACGGGATCCAGGAGGTCTCCGACGCCCAGATGAACGTCCGCAGGAAGATGGAGGGGCTCCTGACCGGGGAAACGAAGGGCATCCACGAGGTCATGGAGGCCATGGGGCGCTCCGAGGTCGCCTTTCAGTTGATGCTCGAGGTCAGGAATCGACTCATCGAGGCATGGAAAGAGATCACCAGGATCCAGGTTTGAGGTACGTGAATGCCTAAGTTCCTGCAAGACCTTCTGGCGCAGCTCAAAGAGATCTGGAGCCAACTGACGGGTTCGCAGCGCCTGATGATCGGAGCGGTGCTCCTAGCGACCGCCGTCGGCATGTCGGGCCTCGTCTGGTTCGGGACCCGGCCGGACTGGGTGACCTTCCGGGCCGATCTCTCCGGCGAGGAGAAGAGCCAGGCTCTCCGGGTCCTCGAAGAAGCCGGGGTCAAGCTCAGGGTGGAAGGGGAGACGCTGATGATCGATGCCTCCGACCGTTCGATCGCGGAGGCGGCCTTGACGCGGAACGGCCTGGGAATCGGCGCCGATGCTCTCGACGGCTTCGGAGGGCTCGGCGGGGTGACGATGACGAAGGACATCTCCCGCGAGATGCTGCGAAGAACGAGGGCCCGGGAGGTCGAGAAGGCGCTACGCGCGAACCGGTCCGTCATCTGGGCGAAGGTCATCTACAACAATCCGGAACGAAGCCTGTTCGTCGGGGGGAACGGTTCGCTGCAACCGAGCGCGAGCGTCGTCCTGTCCCTGAGAAATTCCGAGTATTTCCGGAGCGCGGCTCGGCAGGCCGTGGAAATCACGACGAAGGCGCTCGGGATCGACCGGTCGATGGTGACGATCAACTCCACCGACGGGCAGACCTATTCGGACGGCGGGATGAGCGGGGGGGGAGACGCGGCGAGCGACCTCCTTTCCTTGGAGATGCGTCATTCCTCCGTCCTGACGGCCAAGGCCCAGATGGCCCTGGAACGCCTATATCCCGGGAAGACGATGGTCTCGGCGACCGTGAAATACACGAACGAGATCACATCGAAGCGGGAGAAGATCGTCCCCACCGAGAAGGTTCTGCGGGAGAAGACGACGTTCAAGAGCAGTTCCAAGGAGGGGAAAAGGATCGCGGGGGGCGATCCCAGCGTCGGTTCCCTCGCGGGCGGGTCCTCCGCCGTGAGCAACGGAGTCGGAGGAGGAGGGAGCGAGACCTCGGAATCCAAGACCCAGGAGGTCTACGAATCCGACCTCGGGACGAAGGAGACGCGGGCGCTCGGTCCCGATGTCGAGTCGATCTCGGTTTCCCTGGCGATCGACAAGAGCCTCGAGGGAGAGAGGGACCAGATCACGAAACTCGTCGAGAACGCGGTCGGCTGGAAGAAGGGTCGCGACAACCCGGTCGTGGCCGCGGTCACGACCTTTCCCTCGATGGACGATGGAGGGGAGGGGGACTCGGCGGTCCTGGACATGGTCAAGGAATACGGATCCCCCGCGGCGCAGATCCTTTCCGTTCTGATCGTGCTCTTGTTCCTCAGGGGCCTCCTGAAGAAGCAGAAGGGCGAGCCCATGCCGCAGCAGACCGCGGCGATCTCCTCCGAGGAGGAGGACGATCCGGGGAAGCAGATCCGGAGGCTCCGCAGGGAGATCGAGAAAGTCGTCTCCAGCGACCCCGGTTCGGTTTCGAGACTTCTCGAGTCCTGGTTGCGTGACAAGGCGAAGGCGTCATGAGCCTCGAACTGACGAGACCGCAGAAAGTCGCGACGCTCCTGCTCGGGATCGACATGGGGCTGGCCTCCGCGATCATCAAGCACATGGGGGAGGACCAGGTCGAGCAGGTCACGAAGGCGATGAAGGAGCTGGAGGAGATCGCTCTCGAGGAATCGGATCTGCGGGACGTGTTCCGGGAGGCAGTTTCTCGGATGAGGGGCGCGGGCCTGGTGTTGGGCGACATCTCCGGCGTCATCCGGACGGTGTTGACGAAGGCCTTCGGCGAATCCAGGGGGGAGGAGCTTCTGCACGAGGTCGAGCAGAAGACCCTCGCCCAGAAGCCGTTCGACGTCTTCGAATCCATTCCGGACGAGGACCTGGCCGGTCTCCTCTCCGAGGAGCATCCCCAGATCGCCGCCGTATTCCTGGCGCATCTGGACGCCGCGAAATCCGCGGATGTCCTCTCGAAGTTTCCCGAGGAATCCCAATCCGAAATCCTCCATCGGATCGCGACCCTCGGACGGTCCTCTCCCGATGTCGTTCAGAAGGTCGTGGACGTCATGCGGACGAAGGTCCGCGACCTGGGTCTTTCGACCTCCAGGTCGGAACCCAAGGCTTGGGTGAAGAAGGCGGCGCACATCCTGAACTTCATGGGAACCTCCGAGAAGAACGTTCTCGAGGCCCTCTCGGACAAGGACGAGACCCTCGCCGAGCAGATCCGGGAGGAGATGTTCACCTTCGACGACCTTTCGAAGCTCGACAAGAAATCGATGCAGAAGGTCCTGGGGTCGGTGGACACGGCCGTCCTCGCCCTTGCGCTCAAGGCCTGCTCGCCCGAGGCGGAGGAGAACATCTTCAACAATCTCTCGAAGCGCGCGAAGGAGATCGTCATCGATGAACGGGACGCGAAGGGCCCGACCCCGTTGAGCGAGGTGATCGAGGCGCAGAAGTCGATCCTCGCGACGGTCCGGAGCCTGGTCGAGAACGGCGAGATCCCTCCGGTGGGCGCGGGCGGGGAAGAACTCGTATGACGGCGCTGAGACTCAGATTCCCGGAGGACCTCGCTGGGATCCTCTCCGCGGAGAACGCCGTGGAGGAGGTCCCCTTCGGACTTCCGGGAGACGATGTCGTGGACCCCGTCCGGGATCGGCGGGAGGCCCGGGAGAACCTCGATCGAAGCCTCGCCGACCTCGCCGGGAGGATCCGGGAGATGCTCGACGAGGTCGCAAAGCGGGTCGATGCCCGGCTGGAGGAATGGAGCCGATACGCCGTCGAGCTGGGGCTCGCCCTGGCCTCCGAGGTCCTCCGGAAGGAGGTCGACGCCGGAACCTACGATCTCGCTCCCGCCGTTCGCGAATGCCTCGAAGCCGGCTTCGAGCGGCGCTTGACGACGGCGATCGTCATCCATCTGCATCCCGAGGACCTTTCGCCGGTGATCGCGGCCATGGATCGGACGGTCTCCGACCCGCGCTTCGAGAACCGGGTCCGCTACGAGGTCGATCCCACGCTGGACCGGGGGACCTGCCGGATCGAGACAGGGTCGGGAAGGATCATCCACGATCCCCGCGAGGTCCTCGAACGGATGATCCGCGGAATCAGGGAGAGGTTGGGATGAGCGGCCTTCCGCCCCTGGAATCGCTCATGACCGGCGCTCCGGTCTCCGCCGGAGTCAGGTACGGCCGGGTTTCGGGGATGGCCGGGATCTCGCTCGAGGCAGTCGGGCTCGACGCGGCGCTCGGGGATATCTGCCGGATCCGTTCCTCTTGCGGGGAAGTTCCCGCCGAGGTCGTCGGTTTCGACGAGGAGCGACTCGTTCTGATGCCGATCGGGGATGCGCGGGGTGTCGGACCCGGAGATCCGGTGCTCGCCACGGGAAGGCCCCTCGAGGTCCGGGTCGGACCCGGAGCCCTGGGGAGGGTCCTGGATGCGCTGGGGCGGCCCCTCGACGGCGGCCCGCCGGTCCGCGGGAAGGAGGTTCCGATCCTGCGGGATGCCCCTCCTCCGATGTCGAGGGTCCCGATCGAACGCCCGATCGAAACGGGGATCTCGGCGATCGACGGTTTCCTGACGATGGGGCTCGGGCAGAGGACAGGGATCTTCGCGGGGTCGGGAGTCGGGAAGTCCACGCTCCTCGGGATGATCGCGAAGGCTTCGAGCGCGGACGTGAACGTGATCGCCCTCGTCGGCGAGCGGGGCCGTGAAGTCCGGGATTTCGTCGAGGAGGTCCTCGGCGAGGAGGGGATGGCCAAGTCCGTGCTGGTCGTATCGACCTCGGATACCGCCCCCCTGCTCAGGTACAAGGCCGTGTTCACCGCGATCGCGGTCGCCGAGGCCTTCCGGGACGAGGGTCTGGACGTTCTCTTCATGATGGATTCGGTGACGAGGTTCGCCGCGGCGGCCAGGGAGATCGGGTTGGCGGTGGGAGAGCCGCCGACCCTCCGAGGTTACCCGCCCTCGTTCTTCGCGGTCCTCCCGAAGGTCGTCGAGAGGCTCGGAACCTCCGACTGTGGAAGTATCACGGGGCTCTTCACCATCCTGGTCGAGGGTGACGACCTGAACGAGCCTGTGAGCGACACGATGCGGGGCCTCCTGGACGGACACTTCGTCTTGGACCGCCGGATTGCCTCTCTCGGGCGATTCCCCGCGATCGACGTGCTCGCTTCCGTCAGTCGTCTGATGCCGAAGGTCACGAGCCGCGAGCACGTGGAGGCGGCGCGGGTGATCCGCGCGATGCTGGCGCGCCATGAGGAGAACAAGGACCTGATCCAGGTCGGGGCATGGCAGAGGGGGGCGGATCCCGATCTCGATCGGGCCGTCGACGCGATGCCGGAGATCCTCGAACTGCTCCACCAGGGGACATCCCGGAGAGGGGCCGAGGAGACGATGGCCCGGATGGCGAAGCTGGTCCGCGGATCCGCCGCCGGGAACGGAGGTCTCGGATGAGGCATTTCCGATTCCCGCTGGAGAGGGTCCTGCGCCTCGAGGCGCGGAAGGAGAAGCAGGCCCGCCTCTCGCTCGCCGCGACCCTTGCTCGCTTGGGGGGCATTCATCGGGCGCTGCGGGACTTCGAGGCCGCGCTGGAGGGGGCGGAGCGGGAACTGCTCGAGGCCAGTCCGTCCCGCCCGATCGTCCGAGTCTACGTCGAATCCCTGAGGATCCGGAAACGGGTCCTCGAACTCGAGGCTCGGAAGGCGGAGGCGGAGGCCACGGAGGCCAGGGAGAGGTGGAGAGAGGCCCACCGTAGGAAGGAATCCCTATCGCGGCTGGAGGAGATCCGTCGAAGGGAATGGATGGATGAGGAATCGAAACGGGAGCAGGCGGAGTTGGAGGAACTCGCCGCGCTCGGCGCCCGGAACGGACGGAGGCGGAGACGATGAAAGGGTTCGGAACCGGAGTGATGATGGCCACGGCGACGATCGGGGTGTTCGGAGCTTCCGTCGTCGGTCTCCTCGCGGTCGCCGGAAGACTGAATCCCGAGGGGGTCAAGGAGGTCCCGGTCCTTAACCGGATTCTCGCCCTCCCCGAGGAGGGCGAGGGTGATATCGCGGCCGAGGAGGCGAGCGGAAAGAAGGAGAAGGATTCCGGAAAGGAAGAGAAGAAGGACCAGGAGAGGAAGCCCGGTCCGTCCCCGAAGACCGAACAGAGCCTGATCGGCGCCGATCGGATCCGGAGGAAGAAGATCTTCACTCTGCGGAGTTTCGCCCCCCCGACGACCCGGGAGGAGATCCTCGAGTTCCACAGGGCCGCGAAGGATTTGAAGGAGAGGTTGGAGGGGGAGAGGGCCGCGCTGAAGAAGAAGGAATACGAACTGAGCCTCCGGGAGGCCGATCTCGAGGAGCGGAGGAAGTCGGTCCGGAAGGCGATGGAGGACGTCCTTCGCAGAATCGATGAACTCAAGGCGCTCCGGTCCTCCTTCGAGAACGACATCACGGTCCTGAAGACGGAGGAGATGAAGAACGTCAAGAAGCAGGCGACGGCCCTTTCCCTGATGGCGCCGGAGAAAGCCTCCTCGCTCCTGCTCCGCTACCTCCCCGATCGGGAGGATCTGGCCGTGAAGATCCTGGTCTCGATGGAGGCTGAACCGGCCGCGCAGGTCCTCGAATCCATGGATCCCGACAAGGGGGCGAGGTTGATCGAGAGGGCCACCAGGGTTCTGCGCAAGCGCTGACCTACGAGGAACGGGGGCCCGTTCGGCCGATGCCGCCGGGTCGTCGGGCTCTCCAACAGTCCGGGATTCCGCTCCGCCGATCCTGGAACACGTGGAGGCCTCACCTCTGGCTTCCACGGAGGGGACCCGGCTCAGGCGGCCGGAGTCCGGGTGAATCGTTTCCGGGGGGGAGACTGCATGGACCTCGCATCTCTGGTCGGCGTGCTTCTGGGGGTGGTCCTCGTCCTCAGCGCGATCATGATGGGGGGGCCTCTCTCCATCTTCTGGGATTCGCCGTCCGTCATGATCGTTCTAGGAGGGACGATCGCGAGCATCCTGATCAATTTCAAGCTCTCCGCGGTCCTCAGCGTCATGGGGGTCGTCAAGAAGGTTCTCCTCTATCCGCTTCCCTCGCCGACGGAGGAGATCGAGCGGATCGTCGCCTTTTCGAACCTTGCCAGGAGAGAGGGGCTCCTCGCCCTCGAGGAGAAGCTCGAAGAACTCGACGACGAGTTCATGAAGAAGGGTCTCCGTCTGATCATCGACGGATTCCCGGGTCCGACGGTGAGGGAGATCCTCGAGATCGACATCGTGAATCTCGCGGAGCGGCATTCCAACGGAAAGAAGATCCTCGAGACGATGGGGGCGATGGCCCCCGCCTTCGGGATGATCGGAACCCTGATCGGGCTCATCCAGATGCTCCAGAACATGTCCGACCCGAGCAGCATCGGCGCGGGCATGGCCGTGGCCCTGTTGACGACCTTCTACGGGGCCTTCACCGCGAACCTGTTCTATCTCCCCTTCGCGGGGAAGCTCGGGAACCGCTCGAAGGAGGAGGTCGCCCTCAAGAACCTGATGATCGAGGGGATCATCGCGATTCAGGCCGGAGACAAACCCGCTCTCGTGAAGGAGAAGTTGAAGTCCTTCCTCGCGCCGAAGGAACGAGAGACCGTGGAGGCGAAGAAGTGAGGTTTGGAAGGGGCCTCGAAGGAGAGGAGCCGAGGAGGCGACGTGGATCTGCCTGAAGAGGAAGAACCCGAGGGTGCTCCCGAATGGCTGATGACCTTTTCGGACCTCGTCTCCCTCCTCGTGACGCTGTTCATCATGATGCTGACCTTCACGACGCAGGAGACCGACCAACTGAACAAGGTCCTGGACATGGTCCGGAGCGGTTTCGGGATCATCGGGCCGGACATGAAGAACAAACCCGATTTCATGGATGCGCAGCCGCAGCCGACGCAGCGCCTGCAGGGGGTCACGAGGCCCGACCCCGACGCGCGGGTCGATCTCGAGAACCGCATCAACGAACTCGAGGGGTTCGTCCTGGAGGATTCCCGGCTCGATGAAGGACTCCGCATCGTCCCGTCGGTCGTCAACTGCTTCGCTCCCGGGGAAGACCGCCCGACGGTCGAACTGGAGACCGAGGTCCGCCGGCTCGCGCGAAGACTGAAGCTCCACAAGGAGCGGCGATTCGTCATCGAGGGGCATTGCGACCCGACGACGGACCGGCGCAATGCTCTCGGTGGCCTCGAGGAACTCGGAATGGCGAGGGCCAGGAGGATCGCCAGGATCATGGGGCTCGAAGGTGTCCAGCTCGTGCAGCTCTCGATCACCTCGCGCGGGGGACGGAAACCGAGAGGTTCCACGGCGACCGTCGAAGGACAGGCCGCGAACCGGAGAATCGAGATCCTCGTACTTCCAGTCACTGGGGATTCGGGAGGATGAGGGGGGGCTGAGAGCGATGCCGGCGAAGAAGTTCAAGGAGGAGCCCAAGCCCGGAGTCCCAGCCTTCATGGCGACCTTCGCGGACCTCATGACGCTTCTCCTCGTCTTCTTCATCCTGCTGAACGTCTACGCCCAGGAGAGGCAGACGGGGCTCCTCGAGGCGATGAGCGGGTCCATGGCCAATGCTCTGTACCCGGTCTCGGGGAAAGGTGGACTCCTGGAGGGGTCGGATTACGTGGATCGACAGAAGAGGCCCCGGGCCCACTTCGCGAAGCAGGAGAAGCTGAGGAAGGAGGCGGTCGAGGAGCGGACCGGAGACGAGGTCGAGCTCCGGAAGAGCCGCGCGGAGAACCTCGAGGCGACCTCGGAGGTCGAACTCGCGGGGACCTTCCGTTTCCGGCACGGGTCGCCGGCGATCACCCGGGAGGGATACGACTTCCTGGACGGGCTCGCCAGGAGCCTCGAGGGGGGGCGCTTCATCCTCGAGGTCGAGGCCGCGGCCACCTTCGGGGAGAGCATGATGCCGATGGAACTCGCCGCCTCGCGGATCCAGAAGGTGCTCGGAGCCCTCAGGGCCCTGGGGGTGGAGGCCGAGATCCGCCCGAAGGCCTCGGTGGCCCGGCCGGGTAGGGACGAGGCCGATCCCCTGGCCCTCAGGGTCCGGATCGTGCGGCTGCGTTGAGCCCGGGCCGAGAGGCCGGTCCCGGAGGGCAAAAGATCCCCGGGCGGAAGAACCGATAGGAAGGGGGAGTCCCGCTCCGGACCGGCCGGAACGGGGGTCCGAGAGGAGTGCGCATCGATGGCTGAGGAAAAGGAAAAGACCCCGGAGGAGGGCGGCGGGAAATCCAAGACCCTGCCCCTTCTGCTGGGGATCGTTCTGGTCGTGGGGGCCGCCGTGGGGGTCGTCGCCATGACCTCGCCTCCCGCAAAGCAGGAGGGATCCGCTCCTCTCGATCTGGACAGCCTTCCGGGGACCCAGTGGGAGGAGAAGCTGAGCTGGACCTTCAATCCGAGTTCCCAGCGGCACGTGACGAAGATCTCGATCGTCTTCGAATACAAGGCGGAGGATCCGCTGAAGGCGACCGCGGCGATTCAGAAGGGGATGTACAAGGCCAAGAGCGACATCCGGCTCCTTTGCATGAGCAAGACCATCGAGGACCTTTCGACCGCGGAAGGGGCGATGCAACTCAAGCTCGAGATCCAGAACGCCCTGAATCAAGCCTTCTTTCCGGAGGATGCGAAGGTGAACGCGAAGGTCTCAGACGTTTTCTTCGACGAATACCTGATCAAGTAGGAAGGGATCCGGCGGGACGGCACGGACGTGGAAGAGATCCTCTCGAACGACGAGATCGACGCCCTCCTGAACCTGTTTCAGAACGAGGGTATGCCGGAGGAGCTGGAGGGCTCCGCCGAGTTCGATCTCCATTCGGCGGCCTTGAACTCGGGGAAGGTCGCGGACATGGATCTCCTCAAGCCCAACCGCTTCACGAGGGACCAGCTTCAGGCGATCACGCGAATCCAGGAGATGGTCGCGAGGAAACTCGGGGGCGCGGTATCCGATCGGCTGCGTCTCGACGTGGTCGCGGATTGCGTCGCGGTGGAGCAACTCCGTTTCTCGACCTGGTGCGAGCTTCTCCAGAATCCGATGGGAGTCTACGTCCTGGATCTCGATCCCCTGGGAAGCCCCGCCGTCCTGACGATGTCGGCGGAACTCCTCTACGGGGCGGTGGACCGGATCCTCGGAGGGACGGGTGAGATCCGGACGGGCGTCAAGGATCTCTCCGAGGCCGAGCACGCCGTGGCCGACTCCCTCGTGCAGCCGGTCCTCGAGCAACTGGCCGCGGGGATCGGGGAACTCGTGCCCGTGCGACCCAGGATCACCGGCCGGTTCACGAATCCGGGGATGGCCCAGGTGCTGCCGATGCAGGAGGTCGTGCTGTCCCTGCATTTCCAGATCTCGGGACAACCCCTGTTCGGGGATCTCAGGCTGGTAGTTCCCTACAGCGCTCTCGAGCCGCATTTGGGATCGCTCGAGAAGGGGAGCCCGGGGACCTCGGGAGGTCCGGAAGGCGCATACCGGGAGGTCCTGGGGCGAAACGTGAAGAACGTGCCCGCGGAGGTCGCGATCGAACTCGGCGGGACGAGGATGAGACTCAAGGATCTCATGTCGATGCAGATCGGCGACGTGATCCGACTCGATGCGAAACCCGGAGACCCCGTGAAGCTGCCCGTTCAGGGGCGGCTCAAGTTCCACGGGGATCTCGGGACGAGAGGGCGGCGGTTCGCCGTCCGTATCTCCAGGGTGTTGGAAGGTTGAGGTGAACCCATGAGCGGGGACGAGAACGTCATGGACGAAGCATCCGGGACCCGGACGGGGGAAGTGACCGCCCGGAAGGTGGAGTTCGGTTCTCTCGGGGGATCCGAGGAGGCTTCGGAAAAGCAGAATCTCGATCTGCTTCTGGATGTTCCGATCCCCGTCACCGTCGAAGTCGGACGGACGACGATGACCCTGGACGAGATCCTCGCCTTGGGGCCGGGTTCGATCGTGTCCCTGGACAAGAAGGCGGAGGAACCCGTCGATCTCCGAGTGAACGGGAAGCTCGTGGCCCGCGGAGAGGTCGTGATGGTCGATGACTGCTACGGACTGCGGGTGACCCAGCTCCTGGATCCGGCCGGGAGGATCGAAAGCCTCCGCCAGGGGTGAATCGCAAGCAAGCCCTCCCGGGCCTCCGTGCGGCCCCGTTCCGGGATATGCCTAGGGTTGCCGGATCGAAAGAAGGGTCTTTCGGATCGAGGACTCCCAGGCCCCGACGGTCTTCGAAGGGCCCACGAGCTTGAAGTAGAAGGGGCCCTTGTCGGTCTTGACGATCCAGGCAATCAGCCTCGTGTCGGGAACGGGGTCCTTGGGGCCCGCCGGCCGCATCGAACTCGTGAAGGTTCCCTCGATCGAGAGCCAGTGCGTTTCGAGAGGCGTCCCCTCGACCTTCGTTTCCACGACGTTGCGGGGATCCTTGAATTGCCCTTTCCAGCGATCGAGGTTCGCCTGGATGCTTCCGCTCCGAGGGCCGAAATGGAACACGGCCAGGGTCGCGGTCCCCCCGGGCCCCGGGACCTCGAACTCGCCGAGTCGCATGTTGGAGCGCGGGGTCCGGCGTTTCCATTCGACGGGGACCTGGAGTTCGAGCACGTCGATCCGCTCCTCGCGGAACTTGCCGGAGAGCTCTTGGGCCTTCCGCGCCGGAGTGCTCGCGGGTCTCGAGGCCGTCCCCGTCGCGGTCTCTCCGGCCTGCGAGAGATCCATGCCCAGCGGGCGGAGGCCTCCCCAGAGCTTGCGAAGGGCGGGCGTCTGGGAACGGAGCAGGGGTTCGGGACCCTGCATCGAGAAGATCAGAGGCTTGCCCCTGCCCGTTACGACCGCGAGGACTTCCCAGGAGTCCTCCCCTTGGGTCGGGATCGGAAACTCGGCGATCAGGAAGTTCAGTCCGAACCTCTCGAGGGCGCGGATCTTCAGGCGGGGACCTGGGGCTCCGTCCGGACGCTCGCGGACCGCCACGGCGTGGAGACGCCGGAGGATCTCCGAGGCCCGGAGTCCCGACAGGTCTTCCCCGGCCCGGCGGAAGACGATCCGCAGGGGAGGGAGGCGCACCCCTCCGAGGGAGCCTTCCATCGCGTAACGGAGTTCGCCTGGGGCGCTTTCGGTCTTCTTCCAGAACGTGGAGACCGGAATCGTGAAGCCTTCGAAGGCGACCTCCCGGGTCGTGCCAGACACCGATCCTTGAGGGATCGAGAGGAGGAGGATGAGGAGCAGGGCGTACATGATCGCGGCCTCGGTGTTCGGGATGAGGTCAGGAGTCCCGGTTGTTCTCGCGGATGCCCCGGTCCAGTTCCCGGACGCGGTTCAGGATCGCCGGAGCCTCGGCCCTCGCCGCAAGAAGCTTCTGGAGATCCGGATCCCTCAGGCAGAACGAGATCCGGGAAAGAAGATGGAGATGCTGTCGGACTCCCGGGCTCAGAAGGGTGAAGAGGGTGTCCACCGGTTTTCCGTCGATCGCCCCCCAGTCGATCGCTCTCTCGAGGAAGAAGAGGCCGACGAGGGGCTTGGCGACGTGGAGGACCAGGGGGGCGCGGACGTGGGGAAGGGCGATGCCGTTTCCGATCCCCGTCGAGCCGAGGTCCTCCCGTGCGAGGAGGACCTGGTGGAGGAACTCCCGGTCCACGAGATCGGGGAGCCGCAGCCTTCGGGAAACCTCGGCGAGAGCGTCCTCGACCTCCGCCGCCTCGAGACCGTGGTGGATCCCTCCTTCTTCCAGGGCGTCGCCGAGTTCCGGAAGGGGGGCCTCCTCCTCGCCGGGAACCTCGGCCGCGAGCCGGAAGCTGTAGCGATCCGCCCATGCGATGAGGCGGTTGCGGTCGAAGACCGGTCCGTCGGGTCCGCGTTCGCAGGGCATGTCGAAGCGGTCGACCCAGCGTTTCACGGTCCGCTCGGAGACCTGGAGGAGATGCGCGGCTTCTGGAAGGCTGAGTCTCATCGGGCTGGAAGTGTGGAGAGCCCCCCCCCGGCTGTCAATCTCCGATGGATAGGGGGGGAGACCGGATTCCGGCCTTCCCACGGGAGGCTCGCGGAACGGGATCCGGGGACGACTGGCCGGGGACCTCCCCGGAGGATCGGGGAAAGTGATAGGATTCCGCGGGTCGGTTCCCAAGCCTCGTCCGCTCTTCTCCTCGTTCTCCAGGTCCTCCTCCGATGCGTGCCTACTGCCTCCTTTCCGCCTTGTGCTCGATCCTCTGCGGTCTCCTACCTCTTTCCTGTGGAGGGGGAGGCGGAACCCCTGCTTCCACTCCGTCCTCGGGAGGGGGAGGAGGAACCGGGGGGCCCGCGAAAGGAGGCAATGTCACTTTGCCGCCGAAGATCCCCGGCGGGGAACGCTGGATCGTCAGGGGCATGGTTGTCGACTATTCGAACCGTCCCGTTCCCGGCGCCTTCGTGAAGGTGCAGGGGAAGCCCTTCGAAGCCGTGACCGACGCTCTCGGAAGGTTCCAGATCGCGGTCGATCCGAAGATGACCTTCCCGGCGGTCGTCGCCGCGGCGAAGCCGGGCTGGTACAACGGCGCGGGCGATGTCTTCGACCTGAACGACGGGTGGAAGGTCTACATGGGAAAGCTCCCCCCCGCGGATCCGACGCGGAAGGACTTCCTGGCCGTCTCGACCTGCAAGACCTGCCACTCGGTCAACCTGAAGGAATGGGCCTCCTCCGACCACTCCGAGGCGGGGATGGATCTCTGGGTCCATGACCTCGTGAACGGGCTCGGTACGCGATACGGCCGGCAGGGTTTCGTCTACGAGCGGGACAGCATGCACCGCACGAAGCTCCCGCACGGGGATTGTTCGAACTGCCACACCCCCCGCCTCTCGCGGAACGCCTTCGGAGCCTCGATCGGGAACCCCCAGCAGCCCACGCAACGGATGCTGGACGGGATCGCCTGCGACGTATGTCACAAGGTCGCGAGCGTGGATCTGAACAACATCGACTACCCGGGCATCCATCCGAAGGCCGTGACCTTCCATCAGCCCAAGGACGATTTCGCGACCCCGGTGATCTTCGGAACGCTCAAGGACGCGACATTCCGCGTCAAACCGATGCGGCCCGCTCTGTCCCCCGTTCTCGCCGACGGCAACTCCGTCTGCGCCCTCTGCCACCAGGACAACATCGACCACGACGGCGACGGGGACTACACCGATCCCGGAAGTCTTCCGAGCCAGAAGACCTGGTCGGAATGGAAGGCGAGCCCCTACGCGGTGAAAGGGCCCGGATACCGGACCTGCGTCGACTGCCACATGCCCATGACGAACCGTGGCACGATCGCCGACATCCAAGCGGTCCAGGGGAGAAAGGTCCGCAGCCACGCCTTCCCGGGGCATGGTTTCGGTCTCCGGGCCGGATCCAACGATCTCCGCCTCGGCGCGGTGCGCCTGCAGGACGGCACGATCGAGGTCAAAGTCGAATTCGAGAACAAGGGGGCGGGGCACTCCCTTCCGACCGGCGTCTTCATCCGGAACATCCTCGTCCTCGTCGAGGCGACGGCAGGAGGGAAGGCCGTGCCCCTCCTTTCCGGTCCGCGGCTCGACAAGATCGCCGGCCTGGGCCGGGGACCGGCGGCGGGGTACTTCGCGGGGCTGCCGGGGAAGGTCTACGCCAAGGTTTTCGAGGATGCGAACGGGGTCTGGCCGGTCTTCGCGACGGAAGCTGTGAAGGTCCGCTACGACACCCGCCTGCCGGCGAAGGCCGTCGACAGGCTCCGCTTCGTCTTCGCGAAGACGACCGGACCCGTGACCGTCCGGGCCCGCCTGATCTACCGCAAGGCCTACCGCGCCCTGATCGACCAGAAACGCTGGACGAAGACCGGGCAGGGCGGAGTGCTCGACGACATCCGACCCCCTCATTTCGGGACTCTGATGCAGGACCGCAGCCTGACCGTAAATTGAGAGATCCGTCTCGGCGAACCCTCGGGTCTTCATGACCGCCGGGGGACTAGAGTGTCCGGATGCTCCGCCTCGCGGTCCTGGCCCGGGAGTGGTTCCTCCGGTCGCGGGCGACCAGGCCGGGGCTCTGGACGGAGTTCTTCGTGTTCCTCGCCTGCATGGCCTTCACGGGGACCTTCGAACTGATCGAGTTCGCGGCCGCCGTGAGTTTCGGGGATGCTTCCGATGCCTATCTCGGCAGCCAGGGGGATCCCTGGGACGCGCAGTGGGACATGACGATGTGCCTGCTGGGGACCCTCCTCTCCATCCTCGTCCTGCGCCGCACCCATCTCCTCCAGCTCGAGGCGCAAGGGGTGGAGACCGGTTGACCCCTCGATTCCGGGACGGGCAGGGCTCCCGGTCTTCCGGCGTCACTTCCGGGTATCGGGAGGGCCGGGGTCCTTTCCCGGCGTTCTTCTCTCCCTCGGGCCCCTCCGGCCGCCGGACCCTTTCCAGTGTCGGGCGATCAGGGCTCGAAGGTCCCCGGTCGCGAGCTGGAAATTGCGGCCGTTGGGGCGCGGGCCGGGGAACCATTTCCAGAGGAAGGCGCCGAGAACGCAGGGCTCCTCCCCGATCGCGCGCAAGGCGGCGTCGAGGCAGCGCGCCTGCAGCGCGGAGGCCTCGGGGCCATCCGTGCGGTGCTCCCAGGGGCGGCGCGCCGCGTCGAAGCTCCGGTTGTAGCCCAGTTCGGTGAAGACGATGTTGCGGCGCTTCGAGAGGGCGAATCGACGGAGGCCCTCCATGCGCTCCTTCCACGCCTCGGCGAGGGTGTCGGCCTTCGGGTCCTCCTCCTCGGTCAACGGGAAGTAGGCCTGGATTCCGATCACGTCGAGAGCGTCCCAGAAGGGCACCCGGTCGTAGTCCGTCCAGTTGGCAGCGTAGGACAGCGCCGCCTTCGTGCGCTTGCGGACCTGGGCGATGATCCCCCTCCATTCCTCCTCGAACCGGACCGTGCGATCGAGTTCGGTTCCGACGATGAAGCCGTCGGCCTCCTTGCATGCCTCGGCCATCTCGAGGATCCAGGCGCGGTAATCGCGGAAGAAGCGCGACCATTCCTCCCTCGTCTCGAAGGAGATCTCGCCCCGCCAGCGGAAACGCGTCCCCCAGTAGGCGAGATGGGGCTTCACGAGGACCTTCAAGCCCGCCTCGTGCGCGAGCCGGACCGGCTCCTTCCAGTACGTGGAGGAGTCGATCCTCCGTCCTCTTCCGTAGCGGTGCCCGTATCCGGTCCGTTTCCAGCGGACGGAACCGTCCTCGCGGATTCCGGCATAGGGGTGGAACGCGACCCAGGCGGCTCCGAGGTCCTTGATGCGTCGGAGAGTCGGCCGCATGACCGCGGGGTCCGCCCACTCCAGGCCGATGCCGTGGGTCGAGATCGTGATCCCCCGGACGACTTCCCCCTTCGGGAGGCCCGGAACCTTCCCGGCGGGCGGAGCCTGCGCGGGAAGGCCGGCGCCGGCCAGGAAGGCCGCGCAGAGGACCGAAGTCGAAGGAAGGCGGACGCGGGCCTGCATGCCGCCTTCCTACGTCGAAACGGACGCGCGCGCCAGCCCTCGGAGCGGCGGGGAGTTCCCGATTCCTTCGCCGTGATTCCCTTTCCACCGGGAAATCCGGTGCGAACGGGGAGGATCCTTGCAAGGGGTCGAGCGAGCTAGGACATTTGCCCGCATGGATTCCCGGAGAAGCCGCGCCCTCTCCCTCGTCTTCCTCGGTCTCTGGATGGGCGCCCTCCCGCCCTGTTCCGCCCAGGATTGGCAGGACCCCTCCGTCCTCGATCGGAACAAGGAGCCTCCGCGCTGCACGTCGATTCCCTTCCCCGAACCCGGGCCGGCGTTCCGGGCCGAGAACCTCGAGTCTCCCTGGCTCCTCTCGCTGAACGGAGACTGGAAGTTCCACTGGTCGCCTTCGCCCGCGGCCCGCCCCGCGGACTTCTTCCGGGAGGACTTCGACGACCGCGGGTGGAAGACGATCCCCGTTCCGTCGAACTGGCAACTCCAGGGCTACGGCGTCCCGATCTACACGAACGTCCGTTACCCCTTCGCGAAGGATCCCCCCCGCGTCATGACCGGCGTGCCCTCGTTCTGGACGAAGGCGCGGCTTCCGAATCCGGTCGGTTCCTACCGCCTTAGGTTCGACCTCCCGGAGGGCTGGGAAGGGGAGCCGGTCTTTCTCCACTTCGCCGGGGTCAAGAGCGCGATGTACGTCTGGCTCAACGGCCGCCGCGTCGGCTACAGCCAGGGAAGCATGACTCCCGCCGAATTCGACGTCCGGCCCTTCCTCCGAAAGGGAACGAACCTCCTGGCCGTCGAGGTGTATCGCTGGTCCGACGGGAGCTATCTCGAGGACCAGGACATGTGGCGTTTGAGCGGGATCTTCCGCGACGTGTTCCTCTTTCGGAGCGCTCGAACCCAGATCCGGGATTGGTCGGTCCGGACCCGCAGGGTCACCGGAGCAGAGGCGGGAAGAGTCCGACCCTGGCGGCTCGACCTCGAGGTCTCGATCCGGAACCTCGAGGCCTCGGTATCGGGTTCCCTCGTGCTCGAGGTCTACCTCCTCGAGGAGGGGGAAAGGCCGGAGGAGGGGGCGCGACCCGCGGCCCGCCGCTCGATCCCTCCCGTCGAGGGGGGCGGCTCCCTCGAGTTGCGGATGACCCTCGAGAAGGAAGGGCCCCGTCTTTGGTCCCCCGAGGATCCGTTCCTCCACCGGCTCGTCCTCGTGCTCCGGGAGGGGGAAGGCGCCGGCCCGGAACCGAAGGAGGCCGGGGGGGGCGGCTCCGGGGAGCGAAGGAGAAACGGGGGAGGGAAGGTCCTCGAGGCCCGTTTCTGCCGGGTCGGTTTCAGGGAAGTCCGGATCGAGGACGGCGTTCTCCTCCTGAACGGCCGGCCGATCAAGCTCCACGGTGTGAACCGGCACGAGCACGACCCGGACCACGGTCGCGCGATCGGCCGAGGGCGGATGAAGGAGGACATCCTCCTGATGAAGCGCCACAACATCGACACCGTGCGCACGAGCCACTACCCGAACCATCCCTACTGGTACGACCTCTGCGATCGTTACGGCCTACTCGTGATCGACGAGGCGAACCTCGAATCCCACGGCATGGGCTACGGCAAGGAGTCCCTCGCGCACGATCCCGCCTGGCGCGCCGCACACGTCGACCGGGTCGTGTCCATGGTGGAGCGGGACAAGAACCATCCCAGCGTCATCATCTGGTCGATGGGGAACGAGGCCGGTCCGGGCGAAAACTTCCAAGCCTGCAGGGAGGCGATCCTTGGCATCGATCGTTCGCGCCCGATCCACTACGAGCGGGACAACGAGAAGGCCGACATCGACAGCGTCATGTACCCGAGCGTTTCCTGGTTGGAGAACCGGGCGAAGCGACAGGGGCCGAAGCCCTTCTTCGTCTGCGAGTACGCGCACGCGATGGGGAACGCCGTCGGGAACCTCGCGGAATACTGGGACGTGATCCGGAAGTATCCCCGTCTCGCGGGCGCCTGCATCTGGGACTGGGTCGACCAGGGCCTGACGAAAAAAACCTCCGGCGGCCGCCCCTACTTCGCCTACGGGGGCGATTTCGGCGACGTTCCGAACAGCGGAAACTTCTGCATCAACGGACTCGTGACGCCGGACCGGAAGGTCACGCCGAAGCTTCTCGAGGTCAAGCGCGTCTACCAGCCGGTTTCCGCGCGGCTCACGGATGGCCCGAAGCGGGGGATCAGGGTCCGCAATCGCCGGGCCTTCAAGGATCTTTCCGACCTCCGGGCCTCGTATCTCCTCCGTCTCGACGGGGTTCCGGTCGCGGAAGGGGAATGGGAGATTCCGAGAATCCCTCCGGGCGGGGAAGTGTTCGTCGAGCCGCCGGTTCCTGCGCCGGAACTCTCTCCAGGGAGCCTCGCGACCCTGGACCTGTCCTGGAGGCTGAAGCGGGCGTCGGCGTGGGCGCCTGAGGGACACGAGGTCGCACACGAGCAGCTCGTGCTCGTGGAGAAGCCCGCCCTCCCGCCCGGAGCGGAAGGCCCCCCGCGGCCCCCGGAACGGAGCCCCCTCGAGTTGCACCGCCCCAAAGAGGGCGCGGACCTGCCCTTCGTGATCACGGGCCGGAGCTTCGAACTCCGCCTCGACCGGCGGAGCGGTCGCGTGCTCTCCTATCTCTATCGGGGACGGACCTTGCTCTCGACCGATTTCGGGAAGCGTCCGGGACCGCGTTTCGAACCCTGGCGGGCTCCCGTCGACAACGACAAGTGGATTTCAAAGCGCTGGCGTTCCGCCGGACTCGATCGCCTGGAAGCCGAGGACCTCGAACTCGAGGTCCGGCAACCGCGATCCGACCTCGTCCAGGTCGAGAGCCGGCGGCTCTGGAAGGGGAAGGCCGGTTGCCGTTTCGAGATCGAGGCCCGGCTTTCGGTCTTCGGGGACGGCGCCCTCGAGTGGAGTTTCGTCTTCGACGGGACGGAGACTCCTTCGATCCTGCCGAGGATAGGCTTCGTCATCGAGCTTCCGGAGAGGCTGTCGAAGGTGGACTGGTTCGGCCGAGGTCCGCACGAAAACTATCCGGACCGGAAGACCTCCGCCGATCTCGGGCCTTACCGGCTGTCCGTCGCGGAGTTCTTCACGCCGTACGTCCGGCCGCAGGACTGCGGGAACCGGGAGGACGTGCGGTGGCTCTCGGTCCGTGATGGGGAGGATTACGGCCTCTTCTTCGATTTCCCGAGGCCCGCGTCCTTCAGCATCCTTCCGTGGACCGCGGGGGAGCTGGCGGCGGCGGGGCATCCTCACGAGCTGCCCCCCTCGACGCGCGCCGTCCTGCACCTGGACCTCGCGCAGAACGGCCTGGGCGGCGCGAGCTGCGGGCCGCGACCGATGGACCGCTATCTCCTGCGCCGGAGGAGCGGCGGCTTCGCCTTCAGGATGCAACCTCTCACGCCGACGAGTCCGGAGCCCACGGAGTTCACGAGGTTCCCGATGCGGGTGCCTCTCCTCGTTCCGAAGGAGAGGAACGAGGACAAGGGTCCGCCCCTCGCCGTCGTCGCGACCGACAGCGCCGAACCCGGGGAGGGCGATCCGGCTCATGCGGTGGACGGCAAACCCTGGACTTTCTGGCACAGCGAATGGAGCCGGAGGGCTCCGCGCCATCCCCACTTCCTGGTCGTCGACGCGGGGAAGGAGATCCTCGCCGCCGGGCTGCGTCTCCTGCCGCGCCAGGGGAGTCCGAACGGGCGGGTTCGCGACTACGAGGTCTTCACGAGCGCCGACGGGAAGAGTTGGGGCGCCCCCGTCGCGAAGGGCAGGCTCCCGCGCGGGGAGGACTGGAGAACGATCCGATTCCGGCGGCCCGTCGCGGCGCGCTTCTTCAAGTTCGTCGCGCTGAGCGAACAGCGGGGGCGGCCCTGGGCGACCCTCGCCGAGCTGCGTCTTCTCTCCGCCGCGGGGGGGGAAGGCGGGAAGGAGCGGAAGTGAGGAGGGAGACCGCGACATGAGCCTCTCCTGGATCGACGCGGCCACCTTCTTCGGCTTTCTAGCCCTGGTCGTCGTCGTGTCCCTGCGCGCCTCCCGGCGGGAGAGGGACTCCGAGGACTACTTTCTCGCGGGCCGCAGGCTCGGGTGGTGCCTGATCGGCTTCTCCCTGATCGCCTCGAACATCTCGACGGAGCACTTCGTCGGCATGGCGGGCACCGCCTTCGGGCGGGTCGGCCTCGCGATCGCGAGCTACGAGTGGATGTCGGCCGTGACCCTCGTGATCGTGGCCTGGTGGCTCCTGCCCAAGTTCCTGCGGGCCGGCATCTACACGATGCCGGAGTTTCTCGAATACCGCTACGACAAGGGCGCCCGGACGATCATGGCCGTCTACCTGATGGTCCTCTACGTCGTCGCGCTCCTCGCGACCGTCCTCTACAGCGGCGCCCAGGGGATCGACGGCATCTTCGACTTCACCGGCTACCTCGCCGACCGCTACGGGATGCCCGTCGAGGAGGCGCACGACACGGCCATTTTGCTGGGGGTCTGGTTCATCGGAATCGTCGCGGCGATCTACACGATCTACGGCGGACTCAAGGCCGTCGTCTGGTCGGATCTCCTGCAGGGAGGGGCGCTCCTCCTGGGGGGAGCGATCGTGTTCTGGATCGGTCTCCATCTCTGCGGGGGAGGGCGGCTGATGCCCGGAGGAGGCGTCGAGGGCGGAAGCCTTCTCGAGGGTTGGCGGTCCTTCACGGACCATAACGCGACGAAACTCCACGTCGTCCTCCCCTGGAACGACCCCGACGTACCCTGGCTCGCGGTTTTCGTCGGAGGCCTTTGGATTCCGAACCTTTTCTACTGGGGGCTGAACCAGTTCATCACGCAGCGGACCCTCGGGGCGCGCAGCCTCGAGGAAGGGCAGAAGGGCATCTTCCTCGCCTGCGTCTTCAAGCTCTTGATCCCCTTCCTGATCGTCATGCCGGGGATCATGGCCTTCCAGCTCTTCGGAGACGAGATCCTCGCGAAGGCCGGAGGGGATTTCTCCAAGGCGGGGGAGCGGGCCTACCCCTTCCTGATCGCGAAGACGATGCCCGTCTTTTTGCGGGGCATCATGCTCGCCGCCCTGGCGGGCGCGGTTATGAGCACCTTCAACTCGGGCATCAACTCGGCCTCGACGATCTTCACGATCGATCTCTACAAGGGCTACCTGAATCCCGATCCGGGCCCGGAACGGGAGGTCCGCGTCGGGCAGATCGCGACCGCCGTCATCGCGCTCGCCGCCTGCCTGATCGGTCCCCTTCCCGGGGAGTTCCGGGGGGTCTTCAACTACATCCAGGAGATCTGGGGCTTCATCTCTCCGGGGATCGTCGCCGCCTTCTTGGGCGGACTCTGGTTTTCGAAGGCTCCGCCCCTCGCCGGACGACTCGCGCTCCTCCTGAGTCCCCTCCTCTATGCCGTCTGCCGCGTTCCCCGCTGGGTGTTCGAGAGCGTCTACGAGGTCCAGGTGCGGGACGGGGTCCGCCTCCTCTACGAGCGGCGCGCGCCCGATGTCCTGGCCCCGGTCGGAGGTTTCCGGCAGGCCCTCTTCGATTTCAACAACTGGGCCTTCCTCCACCACATGGGCCTGATCTTCCTGGTCCTTTGCGCGATCATGGCCCTCGTCGCCCTCCGCAGGCCCCTCCCCTCTCCGGTCGTCTATCCCCGTTCGCGGGTCGACGTCCGCGTCCGGCCCGTCATCTACCTGCAGGGCGGAGCGATCCTCGTCGCGACGGCCTTCCTGTACTTCCTCTTCTGGTGACATCGAGCCTTCGAGGCGGCCGAGGCCCGGGTTCCCGGTCGCCGGGGTTGTCCTGGCGGTCCCCATCACAGCATGCGGACCTGAAGGTCCGCTGAGAGGCGGGCGACTGGAATCGAAAATCAGGGTCTCCCGGAGGACTTGGCTGCGAACCATTTTTCAGTAAATTGATTTTGAAGCAGGTTCGCATGAACCCTCCGCGGACCGCTTCCTCGTCCTTTGGGAAGGGAGTCGGCGCTCCACCTCCCCCTTGTGGATTCCTCCGGAGAGGTTCGTTCCGGCCTGGGGCCCGGGTCCGCGGGTTCCCCCATCCCCCAATCGGTTCGGGTTCCATTCTCTCTCCCTTACCCCCTCGAGAGCCGAACCGATCCTCATTGCAACAAACCTCTCGCCTCCGTCCGGAAAGGACCGAACATGAACGTCCGCTCTCTCCTCTTCCCTTGGGGATTCTCCCTGTTCGTTTCGATCTCGAATCTTCACGCGCAGACGATGACCGTACCGGCGACGCTGCCGTTCCAGGGTCGGCTGACGCTGCAGTCGGGAGCGAACGTCCACGGCGCGGTCAAGCTGACCTTTCGGCTCTACCGCGCGGGAGTAATTGTCAAAAGCTGTGGATGGCTGAATCACGCGGCGACCTTGGTTCCATCCTTGAATCGCACTCCTTGGAGGACGTCTCCGAGGAGTTGGTGTCCATTCAGCTTCCGCCACTTGCGCTCGGCGGACT
>Ga0256830_1000766_pt1 | contig 24050 bp, 20 predicted proteins | sample 128326metaG_FD_190537 | JGI IMG/M metagenome (GOLD analysis project Ga0256830, IMG submission 190537) | Hydrothermal vent microbial communities from Lau Basin, Pacific Ocean - 128-326 | ecosystem: Environmental > Aquatic > Marine > Hydrothermal vents | place: Pacific Ocean: Lau Basin | collected... | reverse complement strand
TCAAGCATACTGATGACCAAATCATCATCTGAACGTTTATCCCTAATATATTGAGAAGGTGTTTTGTAATCGGGATAAAAATTGTAGCCTGTGGCCTTCATTGTTTGAGCAATCTTTTTTTTGTGATCAATCATGTGTACCCCAAGCGCATAGGATAATTGAAAATCGCTTGGCAGCAGGGATAAAAACAGCAAAGCAGACACAATAGAAAGGTTCAATCGTTTTTGAGGAATAAGCCGCGCTAGGATTTGGACAAGACCATAGGCACCCAAAATCAACATTACAGGATAAAGATGAAAGCTATATCTTGCCGCATCGTCCTCACGGCTCAGGAGACTGACAAACAATAAAGGCCCGATGAGTGATGCAATGCCCATTAAGAGCATGTGCTTCCTGCGGTCACTGATAAAATGATACCAAGAGAAAAATAAGCCCAATCCTGTCAAAACCATCACAAAAGGCCATCCAGGTATAAAAAATTTTAGGAAACGCTCATATAAATACGGATATTGAAACAGGGAACTCATGATTTTCCCTGGCGTGAACCCTTGATAACTCCCGTAGCCAGTCCACCAGAACACGCTTAAAAAAGTGACCGCGCAAGCCAGCAGAAAGGGGCGATCACGCCATGAATGAACCTGATTGAAAAACAGTAGGGAGTAAACAACAAGCAATACAAGGGCCAGGGCAATCTGGTGAAAAACGCAGGTTAATGTAATCAAAAAGAGAGAACAGTATTGCGGGCGCTGATCAATTTGGGAAAATCCCTTGAATATAAAAAAAGAAACACTCAAAATTACTATTCCAAAAAAAATAGACAAGACCAGGGTTTCGCTTTGTTCTCCTTTTAACCACAGATGAAGCGGTGGAAGTGCAATGGGTGCATTCTGGGCTACTTTTTTCCCTGTAGCTGTTGTGAGTTCGATATTATTGCGCAAAAAAGACTGAAAAGCATTATTTAACTTCCAGAAAAGCCCCAAGCCAAAAATGCCCAAAATCAACTGCCATTTTTTAACATGCTGATATCCTCTGATAAAAAAAGGAACGATCAAAAGTGCGGCCAGAGATACCCCGATTTGATGAATCGTGATTGTGAACATCCAAATTAACGCGGTGAACCACCGATAAGAACGTTCTCCTTCAACAAAACCTCGATAAAAAAGGTAGATACTCAGCAGGTAGAAAAACTGAAAAAACACATACATCCGGGCATACCTTGAAAATGTGATCTCCCAAATTGAAAAGGTCATAAAAACAGCAGCGACACAGCCCACTCGTTTCCCGTACAAACATTTTCCAAGAATATAGGTCATCCATATCCCTGCAAGGCCAAAAATCGTATTTGGAAACCGCAAGGCAAACTCATTGAGTCCAAATATTTTTGCAGAAAGTGCTTCAAGGTATGAAAAGAGCAAGGCCCGGGGATAAATCCCGCCGCTCGGTAAAAGCGGGTAGCCGTGTTCAAGAATGGATGCGACGGCAATGGCCGTAAACCCTTCATCTCCCCAGAGCCCCAGCGTTCCGAGACCGGGCATTCTTAAAAAACAGGCGCTGCTCACAAGAAAAAGCCATAAAAAAACACTCTTCCACTTCGAACTGAGCAAATCATTCATATTTTAAAATGTCACCCTTTTCTTTTCCCGCATCACCGCTGACAAGGTTTTGTCCAAAGCCATCGTCAACGCATGTGCATGGAATGTCTCCAGTGCACGCTTGTAGTCCGTAGGGAGCGGTATTGAGTCAAAGCGTTCTTCATAGAAACGAAGCATCACTTTTTTGATGGATGGCACGTCCATGGGCTCCGCAACATCCCCAAGGTGATAATCCCGGACAATATTTTCCGTCGCTCCTCGGTCCGTTAATGCCAGGATCTTTTTTTTCAACATGATGTATTCAAAAATCTTTCCCGGGATCTGAAGCGCTGTCCCGGGTTGAATCAATAACAGCAGGTCGGATTCGGCAATCGCATCCAAACTTTCTTGATGCGTCACCCAACCCATCAAGGCAACACAGGATTCAAGACCGAGTTTTTTAATTTCCGCCTGAATGCCTTCAATATCGCACCGTCCGATCAGACGAACCCGAATCATCTCAGGATCCACTTTTCCTTCCCTGATCAATTCGCTCACCGCTCTTAATAAACCAATGGGCGTCCTTTTTTTATACAGCGAGCCGGCATGTGTCACAGTAAAAATACCGTTCGACATTTCCTTTTCAGGTAAAGGCGCGGCATCTTCAGGGTCGTATCCGTTATATATTGCAACAAACTTTTCAGAAGAGAGGCCTGAGTAATACTGGGAAAAATCATCCTGCATCTCGGATGTATTTAAAATCACACGATCCGCGTTTTTTACAACAGCGCATTCCATGAGGACTTTTTTTCGGTGTGCCCATGTCCGTTTTGTTGCCTCATCTATCCAGGCCTGCCTTGTCCAGGGGTCTCTAAAGTCAGCCACCCAGGGCAGTCCCGTCAATCGTTTAAGTGCCCAACCCGCAAGGTGACAAGAATGGGGGGGGCCGGATGTGTATAAGACCGTCATTTTGCGCTGCTTGATGATTTTAAGCCCGCGACGAATCGCCCAGGGAAGCCATCCGATCTCTGCATCCGGAAACAGCAAGAGCGTCGATAAAAAATCTTTAAACCTTTGCATTCCCGAAACACGCCGGGAAGTCATCCGTTTCGGAGCTAATCCCGTCTCCTTGCTCTTTCCCTGATTATGAGGTCCGGCTCTGAACCTCTCACGGAACCTTAATAATATCTCCATGGGACGCAAGACGTATGTTCGCTCAACCCGGACAGAGGCAGGGAGTCTTTTCAGTAACTCCGGATCAAGGGGCAGGTTTTTTCGGATAGAGGTTTTCTCAATTGTCAAAATCGTCGTTTCCCATCCGAAGTGCTGTAAATGCCGGATAAATCGAATATTCCGGTAAACGCCCGATCCTGCATAGGGAGGGATACTCGGAGTAATAAATAAGACTTTTTTTTTCATCACGTCGCAGAAAGCCCTGTCGTCTGTTCCGATTCGATCACCTGAAGGTTTTTGAGCGCCGCCGAGAATGCAGGCAACCAATAGACGACCTCGGCCATAAGCCTAGAAGTAAAGATACCTGCGGTCAGAACTCCGGCATAGCCCAGAGTGATGGCCAGGCTATGCATCCAGATTTTTCGGCCTTCTTCCGTATCAGGGGCATTTTTTCGAATTGTATGTAACTCGTAAAAAGTACTCAGAACAAAACCCATAAAAAAAATAAAACCTTGTATACCGTAATCAGATAGAACGAGGAAGTAAGTGCTATGGACATTTCTGGGCTCTCCGCCATGCTCTTCGACAATGGCGGGAATATAAATGGGACTTAAATACTCAAACCCTCCTCCCCCAACCCCCAGGGGATGATCTTGAACAAGATCAAGCGCACCTTTCCATGAAGCAAGGCGACCCGTAGCAGATCCGTCCTTTCCATAATCTTCGCCGATTTTTTGACGCTCGATAAACGTGGGATCCACCAGAAAAAAAAACAGGACAATGCCGGCGACCATCATGACCAATACATTTTTCCGCATCTGGCCTTTTGAAATTTTTAAAGCCAGTAAGCCTTCTACTGCCAAAGCCATCATGCCGCCTCTGCTGTTACAGAGAATAAAAGCATTTAATGCAAACGCTGCTGCTCCGCTGGATGCCAACTTAATCCATTTTGATCCGGCGAGGAAAACTGAGGCGATAAAAGGCATGATGGCCACTAAGATGGAGGAAGTGGAATTGTCGTTGAGCGAGTCAGCGCCACCAATGCCGAATAAACGTCCGGCCTTCCGCTTCGGGTTGTGAAAAGCAGCCCATCCCCATGAAAAGATACCAAAAATATGAATGTAGAGAGTGTAGGTAAAATGCTCTTTTGTACGAATTGTTCCGATAATAAGAAAGTACAAAACCCCGTATTTTATCATTTCAACGGTGTTTTCCCATGTTTTTTCCGGCCAAACCCCTAAAACAGCGGAGACGAAAACGGCATTCACAATCAGAAGCACCAGCCATTTTGTTTGAGGGTGTTTTTTGATCCGCAGGGCGGGCATACTGCGCTGTTTCAGTGCATACGCGGCCATCCACACCAGGGAAATCATCATTGACCAGCGCAAGCCGGGTAAGGCTTTTTTGCCCCACCATCTGAGCTTGGGCAGCTGATAATAAGTTAAGAAATACGCGAGCAAGCCATAGATCGGGTGAACAAAGGCCATCAGCGCCCCACCCACATAGGCACTGAGCCATGCAATTGCGGTTGTTGACATAAAATACCCTATCAGTGCTTATTTATCACCATGGCAATCATGCCCTCTGTCTTCACACTAAAACTCCCAGAGCATCTCTGAAAGTTTTTCAGTGGCACGCATTCGGCGTAATTCAAATAGGTCGCTCTCAAAACCGGGCTTCCCTGCTTTTGAAGTCGTTGCAGATTGAAATCCTGCTTCTTGCAACAAGGTCTTGGCCTTGTCATCAAAGTGAGCAATACTACCCCCGTTGGGATAGGCAAAATGCCGGACTTCGGTTTTAAGCCGGGTTTCCAGGAGCAATTTACATTCCCTGATTTCTCTTTGAGCCTCATCTTTTGTGGCACTGGGCAGATTAGGGTGGGTCATCGTATGGCCCCCGATTTCCATGCCCATTGCCACCAATTCTCCTAATTGGGACCAGTTTAACATCAGATCCTTTGGAACAGGCGGCGTATCGTTTAGTTCGCGTCGAAAAAAAATGCGGAGATTTTCCCTTGTTTCAATGTTGACGGATTTAAACAGGCGGGTCATTTTTTTTATGGCCCGCTCCCGTTCAGTTGCATTGGAAAGTGCAATACGGCATTCTCCGTCCGGAAGCGCTAGCCTCATCTCTTTTTTCCCGGTGTTTTCGATCAAATGCCGGACTTCGGCCACCCAAAACGGTTCGTCGCTTTCAATACAGCCTGCCGTAATATAAAAAAGGCCGGTAAGGCCGTGTGCTTTGAGCACCCTGGCGGCCTCAAGATTGTCGGTATAACCATCATCAAATGTTAGCACAAGCGTATTTTTTTGAAAGGCTTTTCGCTTTTGAATCTGGTCAACCAGGTCATTCATCGTAATCACCCGGAAATATTTTGCGAAATACGCCGCCTGTTCGCTGAAGGCTTCCGGCGTAATGCGAATGCCTGCGCTGATCAAGTTGCTGTCGGAACAGACGGAATGATAGCGCACAATCACCGGAACGGAAGAAGGTGCAAGACGGCGCTTCATCGCATCAATACCGCTTTGGTAAACAAAGGCCTTCACGAGGCGTGCGATTTTGTTTTTCATGTTGGGCATGATGCAAATACTCCACTCAAATTCGGGAAGGTTGAGGCGTCTTGTACGGTTTAGTTCCCATGTCGGGCCTTTTGAAAAAGTGTTTCAAGGGCCAGTGCAATGGATTTGTAAATCAGCGTAAAGGTCGCAGGGCCCTGATTATACGGATCTTGAATTATAATGCCTTTCTGCGGAAAAAGCGCGCCTAAAAAATAAAGCTTTGACTTGCAAAAGGGAAAACGTATCGCCAAGGTGTTTCGGTTTTCTTCATCGAAAACAAAAATCAGGTCCGCTTCGCGCAGCAGGGCTTCCGAAAGAATGGTCGAACGGTGGTCTCTCAGATCGATCCCGAAATCCCGGGCTGTTTGTTGGGCATCTTCGGGGCTTTTTCGCCCCTTGACAGGGAAATAACCGCAAGAGCGCACTTGAAGTGTTTGAGGACAAAGGGTTTTGGCATAATGGGCTGCAAAAGGGCTTCTGCAGATGTTGCCTTTGCAGACAAACAGCAGAACGTTGGCGTTCCGTACGGCGCGTCGGGCCTTTAAAGCGTGGCGCTTACGCCAAAAAGGTCGGGCCAAATACCGCAGGCGAAGCTTGCTGACCATGCGGCTTAAGGTGTCGCCGATCAGTTGTTTCAATTCCAAGAAGCCGGGTTTGGCATCATCCCAAACCAAGGTGTCGTTTCGCTCGCGCAGTTTGAGGATGTTCAAGCCTTCCATGAAATAGGCCAGCAGAGGCAAGTTTTTATGCTGCCGTTGCGCAGGGGCCGCCCGCAGTTGATCGAGTAGCCATTGGAAATCCTTGCTGGTGTTTCGGCAGAAAATCGGGTGCCGGTAATGTGGATCAAAGCGGGTCTTTTTTTCGACCAACAATTGATAGAGCGCGTAGGGAAAGTCCACTCCGCTTGCGATGGCCAGGGGCAACGAACCCCAAAAACGCCCGTTGATCTCGACGAAAATCCAACGGCCTGTTTGTGTGTTGTACATAAATTCAACCATACCCACTCCGGTGTAACGCAGCGCGCGCATGAGTATTTTTGTGGCCTCAAAGAGTTCGGATTGGAGCGGTGCGCTTTTTCGGTAGGAGCTTCCGCCGCCTCCGATGGGTTCGTGGACGCGCTCGTGCTGAAAGGCAAGTAAAATCCTTCCTTCATCGGCCAAAACCTCTACGCCGACACCAATTCCCTTAAAACAGGCCTGCGCCTGGACTGCGCCTTCGGGTAACATATTGGCGACGTACTGCGCGGCTTCTTCTTCGCTGTCGGCAATGCGTACATGATTTTTCCGACGGAGATTGCTCATGCGAAAAGAAGAGGCCGGTTTTAAAACAAGAGGCAGTCCCAATTTTGAACTTAAACCGCGAACTTGCGCCAGGGTATTGATCGTCTCACTTTTAGGAAGGTTAATGCCCAGAGACGCTGCAAGGGTGTTCAGGCGCGTTTTGTCGAATACAATCTCAAAGACTTCGTCTCGGAGAAGCGCAAGCGGGGTAAAGGTTTCAAAGTCGCTTCGGTGGTATTGCAGCGGGAGGATCGTGGGGTCGCTGCAAGGGATCACCAAGTCGTATTTCTGAGTACGCAGAAGCCTAATCAAGGCTTCACGCCAGGCATCATCGTCGGCCTGATAAACGGGGATTTCATGGACTTGCTGAACATATTTAGAATGACGAACCAAGGACTCGGGCGAAGTCCATGCCAGGTGCACGATGAGGTTTTTTCGTCCGAGGGAACGCACAACGCTCAAACAACTTCGGCTGTCTTGCCCCAGCACGAGAACTTTACCGGGCCGGTCACTTTTAAGTGTTTGTTTTGTCACAACGGTTTTATGGTACTTTCCTGCCGAAATAAGGCAAGCGTGTTTTAATGTTTTTCTGAAACGGCTTTTTCCAAGTACCGCTCGCCCTTGTCCCACATGACGGGTTGACGATCGGTTAAGCCTCTCCAAATGCCCAATAGCGCCCCAATATTTTGAATGGCCCAATAATAGGGCCCGGACAAAAAAAGGAAGGTGCTGCCGCTTAAATGGGCCAGTAGCGCCAAACTATAAAATCCCGCTTGCAGGGTGAAAACGGTGAAATAGAACCCTTGATTCAGGATAAAGCCATTAACGACAAACAATCCGAGCAGTTGCAACGGCATGAGCCAGCGTAAAACTTTATGTGAAATGAATTGGAAACAGAGCAGGGGCTGTTTTATTGTGGGCATGGCAATGCCTTGCTTGAGGGCTTGAATGCCTCCGGCGACGACACGCACGCGTGTCCAAAACCCTTCTTTCACACTGCAATGGGAGTGTTCTTCCCCCTTTGCTTCCGCTTCAAAAACAATGCGTTTCCCTTGTCGTACACTGTTCATCGAAATCACAAGGTCGTCTAAAATAACATGGCTTCCCACGGGCCGGTAGTCTACGGTTCGCAAGGCGTACATGGCGCCGTCCGCCCCGGTGACGGAGCCTGTTTGCGTCTCCAAGGCCTTCACCCAGTTTTCGTATTGTTGATAAATCAAGTCGAGCTTGCCGACGAGACTTTGAGTTTTGATGAGAGAGACATTCCCGGAGACAACGCCTACCCCGGGATCTTCGAAATGCCGTACCAGTGTGCGAATGGCCTGCGGCTCGTACATGACATTGGCGTCAGAGAGCACGACAATGGGATCGGAGACCCCTTTCATTGCCTCGTTGATCACAGAAATTTTCCCTCTTCGCTGCGGGTAGGCAAATAAAACCACTCCCTGTGCCTGAAAAGATGCGACGATACGGTTTGTCTGATCTGTTGAGCCATCCGAGGCTACGATGATGTGTAGTTTTTCTTTTGGATAATCCAAATTCAGTGCATTGAAAAGTTTGCTTGAGATAACCTTGTCTTCATTGTACGCCGGGATAAGCAAGGTGACTTCGGGCAGGGGGCCGGAATAGGTTTTTTGAAATTTTTTGCTACGATAAAAAAGTGAGGCCAGCAAGTAGAGTACGAATGCGTAACCTGCGATGGTGTATACGATTAAAGCGATGATTATCCAAAAAATAATTTCCACGATGAAGCCCTCGCATCCGGCATCCGATTACACGGGACGCCGTTTTTCTCGGGCACTCTTTTTTTCCCTTTCCGGCTCCCATGTGGCCGGAGCACTCCCGCGTACCGATTTCCAAATTCCGTGCAGCGACGCCACATTCATAAGACAAAAATAATAGGGCAAGTAAAATATTTTTGAGCGCATTCCTTTTTTGGCCAAAAGCCAGCCCGTGAGTGCAAAAAGATAAAAACAAACCTGCAGGATACCGAAAATCTGGTAGAACAGGTTCTGAGACCAAAGTGCGATATTCCCGACACCCGCGCCGACAATAAAAAACGGCGTGAGCCAACGCAGCAGCTTGTGCGAAATGAGTTGGAGCGTATAAAACCCGAAACGAAAGGGATTTAAAAGCACGGAAACCCGCATCATCCCGCGCACACTCCGGGAGACAATCCGCACCTTGCGTCGGTATTCTTCACCAAATTGTGAAACGGTTTTTTCGTGACAAACGGCTTGAGGTTCAAAAACCCCGCGAAACCCTAAGGCAATAATTTGAAGCGGATTCACAAAATCGTTGATGTCGTTGTATTGCAAGGGCGTGTACAAGGTTTTGCGGATCGCGTAGAGGGCACCGTCCGCACCGACCATCGAACCCAGTGCGCTCTCAAGGGCTTTAATTTTTAGATCGTAGTTCCAATATAAATCTTCGCACCAACCGACAAATGAAGATTTGGTTTCCACGTAGAGCGAGGCTCCGGTGACATAACCCACTGTGGGATCTGCAAAATTTTCGGCTAAGCGATGCACGACATTTTCGTCATAAAAGGCATTCGCATCTGAAAAAATGACCAACGTTCCTTTTGCAATAGAAACGGCATGATTCAGGCCGATTGTTTTTCCGCGGCGCTCTTTCATGCGAACCAGCGTGACTCCTTGTTGTGCGTATTCCGAGACAATCTGATCCGTTTCATCGGATGAGGCGTCCGAAACCACCAGTATCTCAAGTTTATCACGTGGATATTGCAGGGCAAGGCTGTTCTCGATTTTTTCACGGATGGTCGCAGCTTCGTTATAGGCCGAAATGATTAAGGTTACCTGCGGCTCAAAAGGCGCTCGTTGAACGGGTTTCACCCCTTTAATCGCACGCACAAACCATAATAACAGCGGGTAACCCAAGTAGATATAAAAGAGCGATGCAAAAGCGCCCCAAAACAAGGTGTTCATGGGCTGCGACCGTCTATTTCCCGTCTTCCCCACTGCCGTATAATTGAGACGATGCGGCTGGCGGCCTTTCCATCCCATAATGCAATTTGTGCAGATTTTTTTCGATCGGGGTTGAGGGTTTCCCGCGCTGCCTGAAGAATGTTTTCTTTTCGGGTGCCGACCAAACGATTGGTGCCTTGTGAAACGGTAATCGGACGTTCCGTATTTTCACGAATGGTGAGACAAGGGATGTTAAGGATGCTGGTTTCTTCCTGGATGCCCCCCGAATCTGTAAGCACCATTTTAGAACGCATCATCAACTGCATGAAATCGAGATAACCCAAAGGTTCCAACAAGCAGATGCCTTTGTCCGATGCTTGTTCGCAAGTTTGAAATCCCAGCTGGGCGATCCGCTCCCGCGTACGCGGATGCACGGGGAAAATAACGGGCAGGTCTTGCCCGATTTCTTGCAAGGCTTGCATGATTTCTCGAAAGACGGCTTCCTGATCCACATTGGAAGGCCGATGCAGGGTTGCAAGCGCGTATTGGCCGTCGTGGATGCCCCATTTTGGAAGCACGTCGGAGCTTGCGGCTTGTTCTCGCAAACGCAGCAAGGTATCGATCATGGTATTGCCTACAAAAAAAATCTTTTCGGGGGATACGCCTTCACGGTGTAAATTGTCTTCGGCCTCAGGAGAGGTCGTAAACAAAAGATCGGACAAGACATCTGTCATCAGGCGATTGATTTCTTCCGGCATCTCCCGGTCAAAACTGCGCAGCCCCGCTTCAACATGGGCGATGGGGATGTGCAGCTTGCTTGCCACCAAGCTGCAGGCCAAGGTCGAATTGACATCACCCGCCACGAGCAACAGATCGGGGCGATCTGCTAATAAGACAGGTTCAAAAGCGGACATAATGCGGGCCGTTTGTTGGGCATGCGAGCCGGAGCCGATTTCAAGATCGATATCGGGTTTGGCCATGCCCAACTCTTCGAAAAAAATACGGGACATTTTTTCGTCGTAATGTTGTCCCGTGTGTACCAAGGTTTGCCGGAAAGTCCCCTGCGAACGCATTTCGCGGATAATGGGGGAAACCTTCATAAAATTGGGTCGTGCGCCGACCACGTGCATGATTTTCATTTAATTGCTCAAATGTCCCCGAATGGCCGGTCCAATGCGTTTTGTGAGCGAAAGCGGTAATCGGCGCCACGCTTGTGTAAGCCAGTTAAATCGTGCATCATCGCTTTGAATCATGGCGCCTTGCGACGCGCCGTTTTTGGACCAATACCCCCAATGCAGGGGTTTTGCTGTGGCACCCCATTGCGTTTTAAAACGATAGGTTCCGCTACCGGGAGAGGAACGCCCAAAATCAAAATGCTCATATCCGTTTTCACAGGCCCAGCGGAGGGTTTCCCAATAGAGCAGGTTGTTGGGACAAAGCGAGATATACTCCTTAAGTGAAGAGGCCCAGGGGATCTGTACTGTATTTTTAAAGTAGAGACAGATACCGCCGCCGAGGGTTCGTTCTCCGTTTTTGATCAGAATAATTTTAGCACTTTTTTTGAAAGTCTCTAAAATTTCAGAGAAAAACGCGATGCTGTGTACAGGAGAACCCAAGGTGCGCATGTTGACTGCAAAAACATCATAAAAATCTTTCAAGCCTTCCCTGCCGTGCCAGGAGGCGATGAGACCCGATTTTTGAGGTTTTCGGATTTGATTTCTGAGTTTGGCCTTGAATCCTTTCCACAGAATATCCGGGTCTTTTTCCAAATCTAAAACGAGTGTCACTTTTTTGCCGTGTGCGGGTAAATCCAAACCACTGTCTTCCCGATGTCGAAAATCGACTGTATCGGCTTGTATCGCTTCAGCTTGCTGAAGCGCGTGTTTGTATAAATCCCGCTTGACGTTTTGTGTCTCGGCACAAATACCTCCGTCATCCAAAAAGGGGAGCGAAACCAATGTGCGCGAAAATTTCAGGGTACGCATGGAAATGAGAGGGAGAATGCCCTTGACTTTCCCTTCGCTACAATGCCAGAGGTAAAGCGGATGATGCTTGTAGCTGCGTTTAATCACTTTGCTCCAGCCGCTCAGGTGGCAATGTCCGGCTTTCGGGTTTTGCAGTACAAAGTCATCCCATATTTTCGCTTCGTCCTTCAAAAAGGCACAGTGTTCCACCGGCATTTCTACTCCAATACCGCTTTGATTTGGTAGTCTTTGGTTTTTGATGCATGTGTGAAAATAATAATTTCTCCCAATAGACCGATGGAGAAAAATTGAATGCCCACAACCATCAGCAAGACACTGAGCAAGAGCAGCGGGCGTCCGGCAATCGCGCCAATCCCCATGAGTCGATAAATGACGAGATAGCTCAAACCCAAGGTCCCGGTACCAAAAAGCGCCGAACCCACCAAACCAAAAAAGCGCAGGGGCTTTCTCGTGAATTTAAAAAGAAAAAAGAGGGTGAGGATATCCAGCAATCTGCGCAGATAAATGCCCGGTTTGTGAACCCGTGTTTTTTTATCCTGAACACTTTGCCGAACCGGGACTTCAAAAACTCGAAAGCCTTTTTGATATGCCAAGAGGGGGAGAAAGCGGTGGAGGTCGCCGTAGAGATGAACTTCCTTTGTGACCTTTGGCCCCATGATGCGGAGCCCGCAACTGACGTCATGATATTTCGCACCGGTCAAAACCCGCATAATGAGATGGAAGGCGCGGGATTGAAGCTGGTTGAAGACGGAGTCGATTCGTGGAAAGCGCCGTGAAATAACGAGGTCATGTTCCCCGGCTTCAAAAATATCGAGCAGTTTGTGCAATTGTTCCGGCTCAACTTGAAAATAGGACGCCAAGGTAATGAAGGCGGCCCCGCGCGCTTGTTCGAAACCCACGGAAAGCGCGGTTGCTTCTCCAAAGGCACGGTTGAGTTCGATCACTTTAATGCCCAAAGAGGTTTTCATCAGACTTTTGAGCGCTTCGCGTATTTCCGGATTGGGGCCGTCCAATACAAAGATAAATTCAAAGTGTTTCCCTCGTTTTGAGAGAATCTTTGTGTATTGATTGTAAAGTTCGGATAAATCGTCGTGTCGTTCACAAATGGGAACGATGACGGAGAAATCATAGGGATCCCGGGGCGAGGGGCTTTCCTTTGGCGCGTCCTGTGTTTTGCTCATGTCTTAGTCTTCCTTGTGATCGGTCTGCTGGAGAATTTTGATGTTGGGGTGCAATCCTTTACTGGGCCGAAAATCACCGGTTTTCATTGAGAGCTCTCCGATGATGCCGAGCGAAATGAGATGGGTGCTTAAAAAGAGGCACAACAAACCCACTGTTGCCGTAACGAGCCAAACCTCTGTATGATCCCTTTGCAAGAGATCGACTGCGGAAAAAAAGGCAAAAAATGTCGCAATGATGAAGGGGAGCGAAAAAAATCCGAACCATCGAAGCGGTTTTGAAGCAAAGCCGATGATCATTTTCACGGTAATAATATCTAAAATGACTCGCCAAACCCGGCTGATACCGTACTTGCTTTTGCCGAATTGCCGGGCATGGTGTTTGACAACGATTTCGGAAACCCTGGCCCCGGTAAGCGTGGTCATTGCCGGAATGAAACGGTGCATTTCACCGTAGAGAAAGACATTTTTTATAATGGATGCACGATAGGCTTTCAGTGAACAACCGTTATCGTGGATTCTCACGCCGGTGACCCGTCCGATAATCCAGTTCGCAATGATGGAGGGAAAGCGGCGCGACCAAAACTTGTCTTGCCGGTTTTTTCGCCAACCGCAAACGACATCATATCCCTCTTCCATTTTTTTTAGCAACATCGGGATGTCGGAGGGATCATTTTGCAGATCTCCGTCCATGCTCACGACGTTTTCCCCTTGGGCACAATCAAAACCTGCGGCCATTGCGGCGGTTTGCCCATAGTTTTTTCTAAAGGAGACTGCTTTGACGTGCGCATCGTTTTTTTGAATTTCAGCCAAAATTTCCAAGGTCCGATCCGAACTCCCGTCATCGACAAAGATAATCTCGTAGTCCTTGTTGAGCGATTCGCAAACAACACGAATCTTTTCATAAAGCAGACACACCGAGTCTTCTTCGTTGTAAACGGGTACCGCGACGGAAAGATAGGGCTTTGGATTCAAAGCTGTGTTCAAATTTTCCAAACTTTCATTGGCCGGAAGATCTATTCGAAATTGCCCAAGTTCCGGGTTTTTTAAGGAACTCTGCCGTGGTCATCTTCATAGCGTATGATATCGTCTTCTCCGAGATAGCTCCCGCTTTGCACTTCAACCAATCTCAGGGGAGAATCCAAGGTGTTTTCCAAGCGATGTTTCACACCCATCGGCACAAAGGTACTTTGATTCGCCGGAATTGTATAGACGCTTTCTCCACAAGTTACGGTAGCGAGGCCTTCAACAACGACCCAATGTTCACTGCGTTTGCGATGCATTTGAAGCGACAATTTTGCTTTTGGATTCACGATGATCTTTTTAATTTTATATCCGGGACCTTCCTCCAGTACCGTGTAGCTTCCCCAGGCCCGAATCACGGTCTTATGGACAAGATGAGCGTCATCTTGACGTTGTTTTAAGAGTGCGGTGATTTTTTTTACATCTTGTGCCTTGTTTTTATTGCAAACAAGGGTCGCATCTTCGGTGTCGACAACAACCGTATCTTGCAAGCCGACTGTTGCCACGACCCGCTTTCCGGCATAGACAATGCTATTTCGGCTTTCAATGTCGACAACATTCCCTGTGAAAATGTTTCCGTTTTTATTTCTTGGAATGACTTCGTCCAGCGCATTCCAGGATCCAACGTCTTCCCACCCCATATCTGTTGGAATAACGACCAGACGATCTGAATGTTCCAGAACTCCGTAGTCAATTGATATGGATGGGAGTTGTTGATAGACTCTTTCCAGGTTTTTTTCGTAAGTCGTTGTTCCAATCGACCGCTCTATTTCCCGGAGACCCGACGCTAGCTCAGGCAAACAACGGTCGATTTCCTTCAAAATAGTGGATACCTTCCAAACAAAAATCCCGGTGTTCCAAAGCGTGTTTTTATCTTCCAAGTATTTTTCAGCCGTGTTGCGATCGGGTTTTTCAACAAAATTTCGTACCTCGAAAAGCGATTGCGCGCCTTCTAATTTTTTACCTGAACGCATGTAGCCGTAGGCCGTTTCAGGACGCGTGGGGGTTGCACCCAGCGTAACCAGGTATTCGGTTTCGGCGGCTTTTATAGCGAGGCGAAGTGCCTTGTTGAAAAGGCCCGGCTCTCGAATGAAATGATCTGCGGAAAGAACGACCATGATGGTCTGCGGATCCAGCTTGCGCAAGGTGATTGCCGCCAAGGCAATCGCCGCCGCCGTATTCTTTCTCTGCGGCTCCGAGATATAGTTTAGCTTGGGGCTCTCCGGTTGTTGTTTCAACTGGAAGCGAATTTGTTCGATTTGCTGAAGATTGGTTATGACATAGAGATTTTGTGGCGGAATCAAATCGGAAATTCTGGAAACAGTAACCTGAATTAAGGTTTGATTGCCGAAAATTTTGAGAAGTTGTTTAGGGTATGCCTCTCGGCTCAAAGGCCAAAACCGTGTTCCACTTCCCCCCGCTAAAATCACACCGTATGCTGCCATGAATTCCTTTCCATCCTTAGGAAATGGGAGACTTGTTTTGAAAAATGATCGGTTAGAACCAAAATTATACCTGAATCAATCGCTTTTTCCTATTGAGTTTTACCGATATTTCTTCAGGGGCAATCGGCCCTGCGGGCGGCACATTAGACACCGAATTTACGCGACGGGAGAAACTTAGCGCAAAGGGAATACGAGTGATGCCCTCAGGTTTTTCTGGAGCGTGAAAAATTATGTGCTTGGCATCAATACCATGTAAGTCCTGTCATACAATTTTTGTAAACACCAGGAAATGAAAGCCACCATGAACAAACAAACTGTTGATAAATACACAATTTGAAGTACCCCGTTTTCAGGAAAATAAAAGGCTTTCATCGTGATGTAAACAGGGCGATGAAACAAGTACATGGCAAAACTGCTGTAACTGATTAGGGAGATCAGCTTTACTTTTTGAAATTTGTTTTCATTTAAGTTGCTTATGACAAAAATCAAATATGAGCCCGAAAGCACAATCGGAATTTCTTTGAGCTTATTGAGAGTCCATGAATTAATTTCTACAAACAATAGATTGAACCCCAAAAAAAGTACCAGCAAAGCTGTTTTGATATTGATCATTTTTGTTTTGAGGCCTTGTTTAGAACAATAGAGGCCCAGGCAAAAGCAGGGGAAATATAATAAAACCCTGAGATCCACTTGCTTGAAAATAACGCGTAACGCAAGCGTCGCCATGAAAATCAAGAGAATGAACGATATGAATTTTATGGGGTAATCAACAAAATTATGCAAGAAAGGGCTGGCAAGATAGAACAAAAAAATCATGGCGATAAACCATAACGTTAAAGGGGGCGGCCCCAAATACATTGATAGAAATACCAAGGATTTAAGGGATGTGTCAGCGTCATTAATGCCATAAACATAAAAAAGCGTGATCGACAAAACATAGAGGGGGTATATTCTAATTAGGCGCTTTTTGAAAAAATGAATTCGATTGTTTGATTTTATTTCCGTACGGCCCACCAGAAATCCGGAAATGAATACAAATAGCCCCAGCACAATGAAGGTCAATATGGAAGTAAAGGCATTATGATATTCAGGAAAGGCCTCTGTATAGTTAAATAAATGCCAATAACCCACAATGTAAAGCATACTGAGGGCCCTTAGGTATTCAATGTGATTCAAATTTTTCATGTGATGAATTGAAGTGTCTTGAAAAGCCTTCCTTCAAGCACTTGAGCATTGGGGGTTGCCTATCGGCTTGACTTGCTCTACCTTCGAATAAAAACCGCTTTGGCCGGATTGCCCTGCGCGATCGCATGATCCGGAATTGATTTTGTCACGACCGAATTGGGTCCAAGAATCACATTGTCTCCGATTTTTGCCCCATCAATGATTACCGTACCCGCTCCGACCCATACATTTCTCCCGATTTTTATTCCCTCCGATGTTTTTTCTTGCAGACAGATCGGGGTCTCCAGTTTGTCATATTTATATTTATTGCCGATGATCGAAACATTTGGGCCAATCAAACAATCATTTCCGATCTCAACACCTTTTGTGCTGGATGAAATAAAACAACATGGGCCGATCGAAACATTTGAACCGATGGTCAATGGCCCGCCGTCGGTCTTAATTTTACAAAAAGAACTGATCATCGTTTTTTTTCCGACAACGAAGAAGGGACTTAATTCCACTTCAGCCTTTGGGCTAATCATGCATCGGTATTTAATAAAATAAATCAGAGTGATTAATGATCCCGGGATCAGAAACCTTCGTAACAATTTTATTATTTTCACTGATCCTTATTCCTTAACTCAAGGCCGGTTTCCATATTCAAAATATCTTTTTTCGTTCTTATCAGGATGTTTTCGCCATTTGGGTATTTCTCAGCGTTTTGAGCGATTTGCCATAGGGCACGCGCAATATCCTTTGGCTGTAAGAGTGTGTTCCCCTCTTGTTTTTCCCGTTCTATTTCTAGCAATTTTTCGGGGAAACTCCTCAGCAGTGCGGTTTCGACGAAGGTCGGGGAAAGCCCAAGTACTTTAATGTTGAATCGATCCACTTCGCTTGCAAGGCATTTGCTTAGACCCAATAAACCGTATTTCGCAATGACATATGATGCCATCCTGATGGGGGGGATCCCCGAGACCACGGTCGATAATAAATTTACAATGGTCCCGGCCCGCCGTTCTTTCATATGGGGAAGAACCGCTTTTGCAAGCAGAGCGCTCCCGTACAGAATGACTTCAAGGTCTTCAAAATATTCTTGAGCGGTCATGCGATCAAAGGTTTTCAGTTTGAGCGGACGTGTCACACAATTGATCAGAACATCAAGTTTGGATTCTGTTTTTATGATGTGTGACACCATCGAATTGACATCATTTTCATTTCGAATGTCGCATTGGATTGTCTCGCAGTTTCTAAGATTTTTTTTGATGTGTTGCGCGTGTGCTTCATTATTAAGATAAGTCGAAAATGTTGTAGCACCCTGTTCCGAAAAATATTTCGTCGTTGCCGATCCGATACCGCCGCTGCCACCAACAACAAGAACGACCTGCGACATTTTAACGATTCTCCAGAATACGGACTTTTGCTTCTCCGCTCACGGCGATCTTTCCATCAACAATGACTTCTGTTTTCATCGTAAGAATTTTCACGCTCTCACTCTTATTGCTTACCGTGCCTTTGACCGTGACCTGATCTTCCAAAAAAATGGGCCGCCTGAATTTTAGTGTTTGACTGAGATAAAGACAGTCTCTTCCGGGACAATACATGCCGACCAGTGTAGAAAAAAGAGACCCGATGAGCATACCGTGTGCAATGTTTTTTTTAAATTTGCTCTGTTTCCCGTAAGCGGGATCGCAATGAAGTGGATTGAAATCACCTGTGATTTGCGCAAATTGATCGACTGTTTCTTCAGAGATGACTTTCGTGAAGGTATAGCTTGCCCCGACTTGAATATCGGAAAAATTCAAATGGGCGGGATAAGGTGTTTTTTGTTCCACTTAAGGTCTTCTCACTTCTCCAAGGCGCAAGGATGATGATCCTAAGCTGTGTTGATGGCGTGTAGTCTGCGTTATTCGCTTAAAACAACACCGTGACTGCGCAATGCGGCTTTAATATCTCCGACACACTTAACAGATGTGACCTCTTCCATTTTGAATTTGATATTGAACTTTATCTCCAGTTCGGTGACCAAGACCAATCCATTCATAGAATCCCATGTATCAACATTATCGGGTGAGGTTTCATCGGTAATGGATGCTTCGTCTATTTCCAATACATCTGACAAAATTGCTTTAAGTCTTTTCATCTAATCAGTCCTTATGAGTTGAATAAAATCCGGATACGGGTACGCTTTATTAAGGTCATATACTGAAATTTCACGGCCCTTTTTTCCCTCCAGGGGGCTAAACCCGGCTTTCTCGTAAAAACCCCGGGCAGGCATATTTTTTGGAGTCGGTGAAAATGTGCCGACGAGGGTTTGTGCCTGTTCATTTTTTGCCCGTTCGATGATATAGGCGACAAATGTTTCTTCAATTTTTCTCCCAAGAACGCGGCAGCTCAATAAAAAGCTGTCTATTTCCCATTGCTCCGGGCCTTTTTTTACAATTGCGACCCCGCAAATCCCGTTATCACCAAATTTATCCTCGGCTTTTAACGACAAAACAAGGACATCTTCCCTCCTTGAGAAGGATTTAATGTCCTCTTCAAGATAGCGCTTTGTTGTCATATTAAATTGGTTTGTTTTCTGGGTCAGTTGTGAAATTCTCGGAATGGTAAAAGAGTTGGCCTTTTCGATTGTCACTTTTGTCTTCAGTTGTTTTAGATACTCGCTCAGATCTGTCGCCGTTTTTTTGATGGCGGTCCGTTTTTTTTGAGCGGCGTACATGCGCCCCTTATTTTTATCTTCATCGGTGATTTGAAGACTGCTGAAGTCATCGATCTCCATCAGCATTTGCAAATAAGAAGAGGGATCTTCCGGCAGAACGGGAACCAGCACCTCGGGACAAGCCGTCCGGACCATTTCTTGATTCAACTTGTCATCGTCAAGAAAAACCAGGCTGCCTGTTCCGATGTTGATCTCTTCGGCAATCGATTTTATGTTTGAGATCTTGTCTTCCCAATTGATCCGCATTGCCGCAAAATGATGTTCTCTCAAAACCATGTCGGGGTGTTCCCGAATGACTTGTATCGCATCTTCAAAATTATTTTTACTGTTAATCGCAAGGATGACACCGCGCTCAAAAAGCGAAAGAATATATTTCTGAAATTCCCAAAAGGGTCTGCCCTCAGGTGTCGGCCCAAGCCGAATGCCTTCCAGACCATCTTCGCCGACCACCCCGCCCCATAAGGTGTTATCAAGATCCAGCACCAGACACTTTCGGGTCATCGATGCCATCGACTTAATGTAGGGCAGGTAGGCATCCGCCAGGGCCGGCATGTGATTTAAACTTAATTTCATGTCACCGATGTAATACATTTTATGATCAACAATGTGCTGTTTTCCGATTTTGGAACAGAAGGCATCATAGTCAAAAACAAACACTTGTCGGTCTGTTTTATAATCCGCTCTCAACTTTCGATTCAGGGATTCTGTGGCTTCAAAAAAACCAAAATCCTGCTTGTTTTCCAAAATACCGAGCGGAGAGTATTCCGGAACAGACAAGTTGTGAAGCAGAATCTTGGCGGAAGACCCTTCTTTTATTTTTTCGATGAGCGATTCTATTTCATCCCCGTTTTCTGAAACCCATTCTTTTCTGGATGTGTCAGACCTGCGGTAGGCCTGAAAAAAGTCATCCCCCCAAAGCGTCATCGCATCAATAAAAAGAATGATCAGGTCGGGAGAGAATTGATAGAGTCCGCTCTCAGGGTTCAAAATTTCCTGTGTATATTGTTTGTACTTCGCGACGTAAATTTCGGGGAAAATACCCAAGGCGCAACACTTGACATAGAGCGCCTCTTTTATCCCGTTGCTTGTAAAACTGGATAAAATCGCAATCTTCATCTTTTTGTCATAAGACGGTTCTTTTTCTTTGCATGCTCTATTAAGACGCCTATAGAGTGTAAAATAGTCGGAAATTCCCTTGATTTTTTTTTGGGCAATGATTTTTTTTAATGTTTCCATTGTGTGTGTCTAGCTTGCCTTGCGAAACATCTATTCACACGGCGTGCCTTCCTTTAAGAAAGCTCTGAGAAGCGGACAATCTTTTGTTCATTCAGAAAGGTCATCACACATTGAACGCTTTCATCCAGTGTCAAGGTTTCGGTATCTACAACAAGCTCAGGGTTTTCCGGAATTTCATAGGGGGATGATATCCCCGTGAAGTGCTTGATTTCACCCGATCTGGCACGTTGGTAAAGCCCTTTGGGATCCCGTTTTTCACAAACGGCCAAGGAACACTTGCAATAAACCTCGATAAAATCTCCTTCCGGAACAAGCCGCCGCACTTGCTCGCGATCTGTTCTGAAGGGAGAAATAAATGCCGTTAAGGCGATGACACCCGTTTCGATGAATAACTTTGCCATCTCCCCGACACGGCGGATATTCTCATGCCGATCTGCTTCAGAAAAGCCAAGATCTTTGCATAAACCGTGTCTGACATTGTCGCCGTCAAACACAAAGGTTCGGCAACCCTCTTGATGAAGTTGTTCCTCCAAAGCATGGGCGAGTGTCGATTTACCCGCAGATGACAGACCGGTAAACCACAGTATAACACTTCGATGGCGGTTCTGCGCTTCCCTTCTTTTTCGGGTAACGGTTGCATGGTGCCATACAACATTTTTTTCATTATCGTCAGTTTTCATTCTGAACCTCGCCATTTTATATTCAGGATGAATCACAGAAGCGCCTCAGGGCCTCCGTTCTACAATGAGTACAATATCTTCGTTAAAACCCGGGGATTGAAGCAAGGCGCCACTGGAAGCAACTTCAAGATCATGGCTGCTTGAAGTGCCTAAACGGGTATCATACCACGAGACACTATAGTCTCCTTCAGGTATATTCAAGACAAGTTCACTCGCGGCAATATCTGCTTCATATCCGGCATCAAAGTATGTTAGATAGAGTTGCCCTGTAAGTCCTCTTGTCACGGCCTTCGCCGGTTCATTCGTTACAAAATTCTCAATCAGCACTGTCTGATTTAAAAGATCCGCATATTTTTCAACAACAGAAGCAAGGTGCATGTGATCACGCATCACTTGGCGGACTTCTTTGCTATAAGGTGCATCAATATAGAGCCAGGTGGCCTCGCTGCTGCCTGTTCCCCCAAGCGTAAAGACAGACCAAAAGGTTCTACGAAAGGCAAAGCGTAAACTTGGCTCATTCATCGCATCATTGTGCCACAAACCGCGAAGCGTATCTTTGCCAAAAACTTTTTTGTAGATTCTTCGGATAAATTTCGGGGATTTTTTCAAGAGCGTTCGCAATAGCGAGGGCGGACGTTCGTAACGTACCAATTCGTTCATCATCGCAGGCTTCGTCCAACTTGCAGCATCCAGTTCATTGGTTTGATGCAGGAAGGCGATATCCACATTGGCGTCCCGCCAAACTTCCTCAGATAGCCCAATGGGTAGGTCGTAGGGATCTGCTGCTCTGATCCAGGGAATATAATATTGGTTACTTAAATCAACAAAACAGGCGCCGCAATTGGGTTTGTGTTCCATTTCATTGCCAAGTTCCCAATACACATTCGGAAAAGCGGCAAAACGGCTCACAATCGTTTTAATATAGTTTTGTTTTTTGTGTTCATCACCTGCTTTCCAGACATTAAAGGGATGACCGTCTCCGTCCGTATTATTCTTAAACCAGGTGTCGTTATTTCGAGACCAGGTGTCGAAGAGGTTGACTTGGACATAAATGCCTCTGGCCGCTGCTTCTTTGACCAGCCATTCGCCCCGCCTGATCCATTCAAGATCCCAGGAAAGTCCGTCTTTCTCCAAGGGGTAGAGGGCAATCTTCAGGAGGATACCGTTGTGTTTGTATTTGACCAGCAGGTCTAAATACTGAATCAGTTGCTCGTCCGATTTCCAACCGATCCTGACCTCACTGCCAGGGTCTATCCCGGCATTCACTTCTCCTTCTTTGTTTTTAGGGCCGTAATCCCGGGCGGCAATCCATTTTCCACCAATCCAATAATGGGGCGAACCATCGTCATGTATCAAATATTGGGGATGTTTTGGATCAACTTTCACATGTCCGCGGATGCCTTTGTGCGCGGGCTGATCTGAAACGGTGAATGTTCCGGACTTCGTTGCTTCTTTTTTTGTCAGAGGAAAGATCCGGTAGTGCCATTCGCCGGACATGTCCGGCATAAAACGGATACGCCAAGTGTGCCGCTCTTCTTCAAGACCATCATAAAACCCGCTGACTTTATAGGTTTTTCCGCTCGGAGATTCAAATTCACCCGAGAGTGTGACTTCCTCATAATCGAATCGGTTTTGGTAAACCTGGTCTGAGGAAACGCTTGTTTCAAACACTTCATATAAAAAAACATCGGGTGATTTAGAGAATGCATTTGAATGAAGCATTAAAACCGGTAGTACGGTTCCCAAAAAAGAAACGGTGCTGCAAAGCATTTTTATTTTTTGAATAAATATAAGAACACCCCCGGCAATAAACTAACGATTTGAAGAAAATGAAAAGACAAACCTGCTGCGGTACAGGTTTCGAGTGAAACCCCGGACTGCTTAAAAAATAAATAAAGCGCCCCTTCCCGAATACCTAAGCCCCCAATGGATACGGGCATCAGCATGACAATGAATAGCAAGGGCACAAAAACAGCGAACAGTAAAAAGGCCGGGCGCACATCCAGGGCCAAAAAAAGAGTGAAAAAAATCATGATGCGAATAAACTGTACGGAGACTGAAAGCAGCAGGAGTTTGAATATTGCCACTCTGGGTAAGCGCACAGCACGTAGGGACGCAACAAATCGATCCAAGACAACAACAATCACCTTCAATTTTCCTTGTAATATGTTGATGTGAGTGTAGTCCAGGTCTGCCAGCTTATTTTTTAGCAAATACAGCGACAAAAAGCCAATCAACAGACCCGCGCTCACAAGGGCATAAATCGGCATGACGGTATTCAATACTGCGCCGACAACAGAAGCGAAAAACGCGATCAATAACATCGAAAATAATCCGACCATACGATCAAGAAAAACAGAAGCCGCAATTTTAGCACCCACACCCTCTTCCTTCGAAAGCTGATAACTGCGAACCACATCCACTCCGATACCTCCCGGCAAAAGTTGTCCGACAGAGTTACTAATAAATACAATTGACAATAAATTCAAGAATTTTGGAAATATACGATAAAAATGTAAAACAACTTGCCAGCGGTAGGCCATGACAAAGCGAATACTCAAGACAAAAACAAGCGCAATCAACAAGAGAACCCAATCCAGATTCGCCATCACATTGCCAAGCGAAGTACCATCAATGCTCCTGAATAAAACAGTCAAAATACTTACACTCACAAAGAGTTTGATGATGTATTTTTTATTTATTTTGATCATGATGAATCAATCATACTTCCAGGTCATCCCCTAAAGAAATCCTTTTGCTTTATACCAAGCCACCGTGCGCTTCATGCCTTCTTTAAGGCTCACTTTCGCTTTATAACCCAAGACTTTCTGAGCTTTTTCGATTGAAAATGCACGATTATTTTTAAAAAAACGAACCCGCCGTCTGTGTAGCGGCGGCTCAATCCCGAAAGGAACACAAATCGCTTCACACACCACAGCGGCACTATAAAAAAACCAGTAAGGAAAGTGCAAAAAAGGCGATGGCGCACCGACCGCTTCCGCCGCAGTATTGATATAGGCTTTGAGCGGCAGATATTCAGGCCCGCCGATAAAAAAGATTTCTCCGTGAATGCCCGGCGTTTCAATGACCTTCACAAAACCTTCAATC
>Ga0256830_1000765_pt1 | contig 24068 bp, 24 predicted proteins | sample 128326metaG_FD_190537 | JGI IMG/M metagenome (GOLD analysis project Ga0256830, IMG submission 190537) | Hydrothermal vent microbial communities from Lau Basin, Pacific Ocean - 128-326 | ecosystem: Environmental > Aquatic > Marine > Hydrothermal vents | place: Pacific Ocean: Lau Basin | collected... | reverse complement strand
ATTTTATAAAAAAAATTATGTCGTGCTCAACAATTCCGGGGCGATCATCGGGCTTCCGGGTGAAATATTCGGGTTAGCGGCGCAAGTAAGCGGCAATTTTGCCAACCTGAAGCGGGCACGGTTGGTTGCTTTATGTATTCTCAAATTGCATCTGTTTGATACCCTTTGGTAACGTATAAAGTGACGTCAATCAAAGACAGAGGTGAGACGGGTGACTTATATCACCTTGGAGAACCGTTGTTCACTGGCCTGACGTAAATAATAATCAAAGACCATGCATATGTTGCGAATCAGTAATCGGCCTTTGGCTGCTACGCTAATGCCCTCATCAGTCAGTGTCAGTAGCCCGTCTGTGTGCATGGTTTTGAGAGCGGTGATTTCCTGGGAAAAATATGCCCGAAAATCAATGCTAAACTGTGATTCAATTTTGCCAAAATCAAGGTGAAAATGCGAAATTAGCTGGGTAATGATTTCACGGCGCAGAATATCATCATCCGATAATTCAACACCTCGGTACACGGGTAATTTGCCAGCATCGATCAGCGCGAAGTATTCATCCATTTTTTTCACATTTTGGCTGTAGCTGTTGGCTACTTGGCCAATCGAAGTGATTCCCATGGCTATCAAATCGCAATCCGCATGGGTGGAATAGCCTTGAAAGTTACGGTAAAGCGTACCTTCGCGTTGCGCGATGGCGAGCTCATCATCGGGTTTCGCAAAGTGATCCATGCCGATATAAACGTAACCGGCTTCTTTTAATTTGGCGAAACTCATTTTGAGGATGTCGAGTTTTTCTGCGGCGCTGGGTAAGTCTGCCTCGTTTATGCGGCGCTGAGGTTTAAACATTTCGGGTAAATGCGCATAGTTAAAAACAGACAGGCGATCAGGTGAAGCTTCAATGATTTTATTTAATGTTATGCTAAAACGCTCAACATTCTGAAAAGGCAAACCGTAAATTAAATCAAGGCTGATGGACTTGAAACTATTATCTCTCGCTGCGTTAATCACGGCTAAAGTTTCTTCTTCAGATTGGATGCGGTTAACGGCTTTTTGCACTTTTTCATCGAAGTCCTGTACGCCCAGGCTAATGCGATTAAAACCTAATTCACGTAAGAGTTTTATGCTGCTTGCATCGACTTCCCGCGGGTCGAGTTCGATTGAGTATTCACCTGTATCATCATCGTGTAAGGTGAAATGTTTTCGGGTCACATCCATGAGTTCACGCATTTCATCATGGCTAATAAAAGTGGGCGTGCCGCCGCCCCAATGAAGTTGGTCGACTATTCTGTTGTCATCAAACATCGCTGCCTGCATGGCGATTTCTTTGTGAACACGTGCTAAATAGGGTGCGGCTTTTGTGCGGTCTTTAGTGACGACTTTGTTGCATCCGCAATAAAAGCAAACGGTGTCACAAAAGGGAATGTGAAAATAAAGTGACAGGGGCGTAGGTGAAGATGCAGCCCGGCTCAATTCATTTGATTTTTGACAAAACTGCTTGTAATTTTCTTCGCCAAAATTTTCGTGAAATTGCACCGCAGTGGGGTAAGACGTATAACGGGGCCCCGCCTTGTCATAACGCTTGATAAGTGCATCATCAAAAATGAGTGACTGGCTGGTTGTGTTGTTTGCTGAATTTTCTGTCATATTGTTTTTACTACTTTAATGGGTTTAATTTTGCGTATTCTTGACTGCGTTTAAGTGTGTCAGTTATTGAAATAGCCAAAAATACTGAGTAATTTTCTCTGAAATAGTCCCAAAGATTATACTGGAATGTAGAAGAATAGGCCATAATCAAGGCTTGCAGTTTATGCCTTAGTCAGTATGCTTGCGCTATGAGACTAAAATTTTCCAAAATGCAGGGCATCGGCAATGACTTTGTTGTTTTCGATGCGATAAATCAGCAAGTTAAACTGACACATGCCCAATATCGCCGCATTGCTGATCGACACTTTGGCGTTGGGTGTGATCAGATTTTGCTGGTTGAATCACCCCCGGAATTTGGGGTGGATTTCCGTTATCGTATTTTTAATGCCGATGGCTCAGAAGTTGAACAATGTGGGAATGGGGCCCGTTGTTTTGCCCGCTTTGTGCGGGACAAACAACTGACAGATAAAGACCGCATCGTGGTTTCCACCAAAAGCGGTGTGATTGTCCTGGAACTGACAGAAAATGGTCAAGTAAGCGTTAATATGGGGCTGCCACATTTTGCACCGGCTGATATTCCATTGTCGCTTGTGGGCAAATCTGCACAGCAAAGTGCAAGGCATTATACCGTGTTAGTTGATGGCGAGAGCTTGCAAATAGGGGCTGTTTCCATGGGTAATCCACATGCTGTCCTGCTGGTGGACGATATTGATCGCGCGCCGGTAAACACTTTGGGTAAAAAGCTGGAATCCCACGATTTTTTCCCCGAGCGTGCAAATGTTGGTTTTATGCAAATTGTGTCGGAAAACAAAATTAAATTACGGGTTTATGAGCGCGGTGTCGGCGAAACTCTGGCTTGTGGTACTGGCGCCTGTGCGGCGGTTGTGGTTGGCGGGATCTGGGGTAAATTGGCAAGCAAGGTTGAAGTGGTATTGCCGGGTGGAAAATTGTGCGTGGATTGGCCTGGCGAAGGGCGGCCGGTTATGATGACTGGGCCGGCAGCGTTTGTTTTTGACGGGGAAATCACCCTATAACGCAGGCCTGTAAAAAGTGGTTTTTATAAGAGTGCTGAATTATACTGTTTCCTTAACGCATAACAGGAATTGTAAATGACATCGCAAACTCAAAAGGGTGAGTCGCTATCGGCTCAAGCCTGTACCGCCAAGGAAGTAGAAGCTTATCTGATTAAAAACCCTGATTTTTTTCAGGAGCATCCGGCAGTTTTAGGCGACTTAACAATACCCCATTCTTCGGGTGGTGCGGTTTCGCTGATTGAGCGGCAAGTGGCATTATTGCGCGATGAAAACAAGCAGCTACGTTTGCGTACGAAAGAACTGGTTGAAATTGCCAGAGAAAACGAAGCGCTGGCTAGCAAGTTGCACTCGCTGAATATGGCCTTGATTGCAACCAATTCGCTACAGGATTTTGCTACTGTATTGATTAGCAAGTTGAAAGTGGATTTTAATGCCTGTCATGCGGGGGTTTGGTTTTTTGCCGAGTCCATGCCTGAGGGGGCAGATGCCAGGAATATTGTTGCCAGAAGCGATAAAGCTGTGTCTAACTTCGAAAAATTTTTACAGCATAAAACACCTGTTTGTGGCCGTTTTAATTCCCAGCAGTTGGCATTTTTATTTGCTGACAAAGCCTTGGAAGTGAAATCGCTGGCATTGGTTCCATTAATTGATGACAAGGCAATTGGCATGTTTGCCATTGGCAGTACCGATGCTGATCATTTTAAGGCCGGCATGAGCACTTCCTTGCTTTCATCATTGGCTGATGTTGCTTCGGCCGTTGTAAAGCGGGCGTTGACCCGCAAGTAACGGCGCATTGAATGCCAGGGTGATAACGTGTTCTGGTACCCCTGTTTTTGTCTAACGGGTGTTTTATTTGATGAGTGCACAGCACGCATCATCCATTTATTGTCTTCTTAAATTCCGCATGCCTGTTATGTTTAAAAGATAATCTGATTGGTAAGTTTGGGGAAACCCTTGATTAAATGAGAGAGTGAATATGGAAGCAAAGCTGCCTGGCACATTCTGCTCATGGCGTTCATCCATGTCTGGGTATCGGCAGGGCAAAAACAAACGAAAAAGCCCCGTTTATTTGTGTGAATGGGCGTTTTGGGTTTGATTTCAACACAGCTAACGAGTACTGAATGACTTAATCAGCGCTTTTCTAGAGCATTGTCTCGCTTTTGTGTAGAATTACACTCCTTTCAAAGCCGTTTATGGGGAATACTTTTGGAACAATATCGAGGAACAACAATTGTCTCAGTCAGACGTGGAAACCAAGTCGTTATCGGTGGTGATGGCCAGGTGACGTTGGGCAATACCGTGATGAAGGGCAATGCAAAAAAAGTGCGCCGTTTATATAACGGCCAGGTACTGGCGGGTTTTGCGGGGGGCACTGCTGATGCGTTTACGTTGTTTGAACGCTTCGAGGGTAAACTGGAAAAACATTCCGGCAATTTGGTTCGGGCAGCGGTTGAGTTGGCAAAAGACTGGCGGACTGACAAAGCTTTACGCAGGCTTGAAGCTTTGTTGGCTGTGGCCAACAAAACCGACTCGCTTATTATTACCGGCAATGGCGATGTTATCGAGCCAGAAAAAAACGGTCTCATTGCTATTGGCTCTGGGGGGGCATTTGCACAATCGGCTGCCATGGCCTTGCTGGATAACACCGAAATGGATGCGCAGAGTATCGTTGAAAAATCGTTGGGTATTGCCAGTGATATCTGTATTTACACCAATCGCTCATTAACCATAGAAGTGATTGCATGTGATGAATCAAATTAACAACGTCAACAATAAATTAGAAGTGAATAAACTATGTCTGAAATGACACCGCGAGAAATTGTACAAGAACTTGACAATCATATTATCGGTCAGCAAGATGCAAAACGTTCGGTTGCTATTGCGCTAAGAAATCGCTGGAGACGAAACCAGTTACCGGAGGAATTACGCACTGAAATTACGCCTAAAAATATTTTGATGATCGGCCCTACAGGTGTTGGTAAAACCGAAATAGCCCGTCGTTTGGCCAAGCTGGCGAATGCCCCGTTTATCAAAGTCGAAGCAACAAAATTCACAGAGGTGGGTTATGTCGGTCGAGATGTAGAATCTATTGTGCGAGATTTAATGGAAGTATCCATAAAACTGGCCAAGGAAAATGCAAAAAAGCAAGTGGGTTTTCGTGCCGATGAAGCCGCAGAAGAAAGAGTACTCGACGCATTGTTGAGACCTGCCCGAACCGCTGAAGCGGATTCAGGTGCGACAGAGTCGTCTTCGACACGTCAGCGCTTTCGAAAGATGTTACGTGAAGGCAAGCTTGATGAAAAAGAAATTGAAATAGAGGTCATGGAACAGGTTGGTGTAGAAATTGTTACGCCGCCAGGTATGGAAGACATGAGCAGCCAAATTCAGGGCTTGTTTCAGAATATGGCATCAGGCCGAACTAAATCACGAAAAGTGAAAGTAAAAGAGGCCATGAAGCTATTGAAAGATGATGAAGCATCCAAACTCATCAGTGAAGAAGATATTAAAGCAAATGCCTTAAATGCCGTGGAACAAAATGGCATTGTCTTTCTTGATGAAATGGACAAAATTTGCAAACGTACTGAAAATACAGGCGGGGGAGATGTTTCTCGCGAAGGTGTTCAGCGTGATTTGTTGCCACTGGTTGAAGGATGCACTATCTCCACAAAGCACGGCATGGTTAAAACGGATCATATTTTGTTTATAGCATCCGGGGCATTCCATTTGGCAAAACCATCGGACCTTATTCCAGAGCTGCAAGGTCGATTGCCGATTCGTGTTGAATTGCAGGCACTGGGAACCGAGGAGTTTGTGAGGATTCTAACCGAGCCAAATGCATCGTTAACGGAACAATATATTGCCTTAATGAAAACAGAAAATGTTGAGCTCAGTTTTACCGATGAAGGAATTTTACGCATCGCTGAAGTAGCCTGGGAAGTAAATGAACGTACGGAAAACATTGGCGCCCGACGACTGCATACTGTGATGGAACGGTTGCTTGAAACTATATCGTATGAAGCGTCAGATAAAAGTGGTGAAACGGTTTTGGTTACGAAAGAATATGTCAATGAGCATTTAAACGCACTGGTTGTTGATGAAGATTTAAGTCGTTACATTCTGTAGCTGAATTATTGGAGTGAAAAATAACATGAGCAGTCCAGTGCCAACAGATATCAAATTACACCAAAAATCGAAAGTGTTGGAAATTGTGTTTAATGATGGATCACATTTTAATTTTCCGTGCGAATTTTTGCGTGTGTATTCACCTTCAGCAGAAGTGAGAGGGCATGGGCCGGGACAAGAGACTTTGCAACTTGATAAAGAAGATGTGAATATTACCGAAATAGCCCAGGTTGGTAATTATGCGATTCAGCCCACGTTTAGCGATGGTCACAATACAGGTATTTTTTCCTGGGAAGAATTGTATTATCTCGGTACGCACCAGGATATGTTGTGGCAGGAATATTTGTCACAGTTAAAAGCTATTGGGCATGAGAGAAAAACAAATTAATCCTTGTGTAAAATCACAACCTCTATCCCTATTTTATAAAGAAAAAACCATGAATGAACAAAACAGAAAAGCCGATCAAGCTGAAGATACCACCCACTTTGGTTATGCGCAGGTTAAGACCGAAGAAAAAGCCGGTAAGGTAGCCGAGGTCTTTCATTCTGTTGCCGATAGTTATGATGTGATGAATGATGTTATGTCGTTTGGCGTGCATCGGCTTTGGAAACGTATCACCATTGAATATGTACGTCCACGTCCCGGTCAGCGCATGCTGGATCTGGCTGGCGGCACAGGTGATCTTGCATCCAAAATGGCGACTAAAGTAGGTGAAACCGGAGAAGTGGTTTTATCCGATATCAATGGTTCGATGTTGGGCGTTGGTCGTGATCGCTTAATTGATAAAGGTATTGTGGGGAATGTGAGATATGTGCAGGCTAATGCGCAATGTTTGCCATTTCCGGATAATTATTTTGATTGCGTTACCATGGCATTTGGCTTGCGCAATGTGACTTTTAAAGATCAGGCGCTTGAGTCCATTTATCGCGTATTGAAGCCGGGAGGAAAATTACTGGTACTGGAATTCTCCAAGCCAGTTTTACCGGGCTTATCGAAACTTTATGATTTTTATTCGTTTAAAATCTTACCCAAAATGGGTAAAGTAATTGCTAACGATGAAGAAAGTTATCAGTATTTATCTGAGTCAATTCGTATGCACCCTGATCAGGATAGCTTAAAACAAATGATGATTGATGCCGGCTTTGATCGTTGTGATTATGTAAATATGACGGGTGGTATTGTTGCCATGCATCGTGGATACAAATTTTGACCGATATGGAGGAATATGCCGGCTTTTGGCGGCGTGTTTTGGCCACGGTAATTGATACGTTGTTATTTGCGTTGATTGCTGGTTTTGTTCGTTATTTCTTTTATGATGAAGCCGTCATGGTTAGCGGTTTTGAGTTTCCGCTCGTTTCATTCGCTAATTGGTTTGAGCAGGGTGTTATCATTCTGATAACTGTTTTTATGTGGGTGAAGTTTTTGGGTACCCCAGGTAAGTTGATTTTGGGGTGTCGCGTAATTGATGCCAGGTCAGGACGGGCGATAAATTCAGGGCAGGCGGTTTTGCGTTATTTTGCTTATCTGGTTTCTTTTTTACCATTGGCCTTAGGGATTTTCTGGATTGCATGGGATAAGCGCAAGCAAGGGTTTCACGACAAAATCGCGGGTACGGTCGTTGTGTTGGATTCGGCCTCAAGGCAGCGTGATTCCATGGATGGAAATGATGAGTCTCAAAAAACCTTGGCGCAATTAATGGCCGAGCTCAGGTAGTAAGCAGTAATGCTTGAGCAGATTGAAGCAGCAAGTAAATCAGGATGAACGACAAATGAAATTACCGATACCCGTTGCAAGTGTGATGGAGGTCGCCTTGAATCGTGCCTTGCAATTGGATGATCATACGTTAAAACAAGTGATTGCCTTGCAGGGCAAGATTATTGGTATTGAATTACGCGGATTAGACATGCGATTTTATCTGGCGCCGGCACTGGATGGTGTGCAGGTATTAACAGAATGTGGAGCGGGTGCAGATACGACTATTCGGGGCACTCCGTTTTCATTGCTGCAAACGGCAATCAGTGATGATAGAAAAACACTTTTTAAAGGTGATGTCGTTATTGATGGTGATATGGCCTTGGGGCAAAAGTTTCAAAATATACTTGATGGCCTTGAAATGGACTGGGAGGAGCCGTTGTCAAATCTGATTGGTGATATCGGTGCGCATCAAGTCGGAGAAGCTGTACGTGGTTTCAGTCGTTTTGCCAAGTTTGCAATTAATTCGCTTGCCACAAGCAGTGTTGAATATTTTCAGGAAGAAAGCAAAGATATTGTTAACCCCGTAGAATTGTCGCGTTTCACCGATAAGGTCGATGTTTTACGTTCGGATGCCGACCGTCTGGAAGCTCGCTTTAACAAGATTCGTCATAAAATTAATAACAGTATTGGGGAATAGTCAGTTTGATTCCATTGCGTCAAATATATCATCTGTTTCATATCAATCGTATTTTGATCAAACATGGTTTGGATGAACTGGTCTTTTCCATACATCTTTTCCGTCCGTTTCGTTTTCTTGAAAAACTGTTACCGTGGCGTTGGTTTAAGGTTAAAGAAGACCGTTCACAAGGCGAGCGTATTCGCTTGGCGCTTGAAGATTTAGGACCTATTTTTGTCAAGTTTGGGCAAATGCTATCGACACGTCCTGATCTCTTGCCGGCAGATATTGCCATGGAGTTACGCAAGCTTCAGGATAAGGTGCCACCATTTTCCAGTGAAGAGGCTGTGAGTGTTATTGAACAAGCCTATGGTGAGCCCATTGGCAAAAGGTTTTCCGAGTTTGACAATGTACCACTGGCATCCGCGTCTATTGCCCAGGTTCATGTGGCGCGTTTGCATGATGGAAAAGAAGTTATCGTTAAAGTTGTGCGCCCGGGTATTGTTCAAACCATTAAGCGAGACATTGCCCTGTTGTATGTGTTGGCAAGACTGGCTGAAAAATACTGGGTTGATGGTAAGCGCTTGCGAGCCGTTGAAGTGGTTGAGGAATATGAAAAGACTATACTCGATGAACTGGATATGCAACGAGAGGCATCATCCGCCACCCAATTGCGCCGAAACTTTATTGATTCTGAATTGCTTTATATTCCTGAAGTGTATTGGCCGTTAACGCGAAAATCCGTGATGGTTATGGAGCGTATTTTTGGTACGCCGATTGGTGATATTGCCGCTTTACGGAAAAAAAATATTGATCTTGTTAAGCTCTCGGAAGATGGTGTGACTATTTTTTTCACCCAGGTTTTTAAGCATAACTTTTTTCACGCAGATATGCACCCTGGTAATATTTTTGTGTCCGATGAAGGCAAATATATTGCCATCGACTTTGGCATTGTTGGTACCTTGAACCCCGAAGATCAGCGTTATTTGGCGGAGAACTTTCTGGCCTTTTTCAGTCGGGATTATCGCCGGGTTGCCGAGTTGCATGTGGAGTCAGGGTGGGTTCCTTATGGGACTCGTATTGATGAGTTTGAATCGGCAATTCGCTCTGTTTGTGAGCCTATTTTTGAAAAGCCCTTAAAAGATATTTCCTTTGGTCAATTATTGTTGCGTTTGTTTCAAACAGCGCGGCGTTTTGATATGGAAGTACAACCTCAGCTTGTTCTGTTACAAAAAACCTTGTTAAACATTGAAGGTCTTGGTCGGGAGCTTAATCCGGATCTTGATCTGTGGAAAACCGCAAAACCCTTTCTTGAAGGCTGGATGGCTGAGCGTATTGGTGTTCGTTCCATGTTTAAGAAACTGGGCATTAATGCGCCTGGTTGGGTGGAAAAATTACCGGAAATTCCCAATCTGGTTTACGACACAATGTCTCAGATGAAAGCTTATCACCAAAGCCAGATTCAACGCGATAAAAAAGCCGCACAAAGACATAAGGAAATGAAGTTGATTGTGCAAAAAACATATGCCGGTGTTTTTGGGCTTATGCTTATATTGCTTGCTGTATTTATTGTCACATCCTCTCAGGGGTTGGAAGCGGATTTTGATCGTATCCCAATGATTTCATGGTTGTTAGCTATTAGCGGATTTTCCGTGATTTTGTATTCATGGCCCACAAGCAAACGTATTTAGACCTTAGCGACCTGACTTGTATTTCCTCGCGGTGGCGACTGCAAAATAGTGTCAAACTGTTGATCAATGCAGAGTTGTTTTACCCGGCAATGCTGAGTGCTGTGGAGTCTGCCAAAGAGGTGATTTATCTGGAAATGTATTTGATAAAGTCAGGTGAGATTACGACACGGTTTATTGATGCATTTCTAGCGGCCGGGCGGCGTAATGTTCAGGTTTATTTGTTGTTTGACGGGTTTGGTGGACATGAGTTTTCTGAAGCAGACAGAACGCGTTTAAAAGCCGACAATATTTATTTGTCTTTTTATAATCCATTGAGTCTTGTGCAACTCAGGCGGAATCTTTTTCGCGATCACCGAAAAATTTTGATAGTTGATCATAAGCAGGCATTTATTGGCAGCGCCGGTATTGCGGATGATTTATTACCAATAGCGGATCAACAGTCTGGTTGGCGTGAGACCATGCTGGAAATTCGCGGTGAGTGTATTCGTGATTGGGTTACATTGTTTGAAGAAGCCTGGCGGATTAATTCCCATGTGCCATTGCCGCGCTTGGTTTTTCCGGATATTGATGTAACCAGGCCGCAAACCGGCCGGGTGGTGTGTGCAATGGGGCGATCGAGGCAGGGAATCAAGCGTTCACTGATAAATCGGATTCGTGTGGCTAAGCAACGCGTCTGGATTTCTACGGCGTATTTCATTCCCTCATTTAAGGTGCGTCGTGCGCTTATACGAGCGGCAAAACGGGGGGTTGATGTTCGATTGTTGTTGCCGGGAGAAAAAACAGATCACCCAAGTGTCAGGCAGGCCGGACGCCGTTTTTATGCTAAATTGCTGCGAGCAGGAATTAATATTTATGAATACCAGCCACGTTTTCTACATGAAAAAGTTTTGTTATGTGATGAATGGGTGTCTATTGGTTCCAGTAATATTGATCGCTGGAATTTTCGTTGGAATCTGGAGGCAAATCAGGAAGTCGACGACACCTTGTTTGCAGCGGAAGTGACAAGTATGTTTGAACGTGATTTTGAGGAGAGTAAAATTATCGATTTTGAGAGCTGGAAGCAGCGCTCGGTGTATTCTCGTATTCAGGAGTGGTTCTGGGGGAAAGTGGATCAGATTCTTGATCGTTGGCTTAAATGATTGTTGAGCAAACACAATTATGACGATGATAAAATCGAGACTTTTGCATATTGCCATCAAAACGGCCAAGCGTCAGCCCATGCAGCAATTATCTGTGGCGCAGATTCGATGTGCATCAGGTGTTGATCGGGACTTTAGAGGTAAAGCTGGTCATCGTCAGGTGACAGTTCTGGATCAGGCGGGTTGGCGGCAGGCTTGCAAGAAATTGAATAAAAGCTTGTCCTGGGAAACACGCCGTGCCAATTTGCTTGTGGAAGACTTGCCGTTATTTGAAACGGTTGGTCAGTATATTTTAATTGGTCAAGTGGTATTAAAAATAACTCAGGAGACAGATCCTTGTCATCGCATGGATGAGGCTGCGCCTGGGTTGTTTGACGTACTTAAAGAGAACTGGTGGGGTGGGGTATGTTGCCGTGTTATTGAGGAAGGTGAGGTAAAAACAGGTGATGAAGTGCAATTATTGAGTAGAGAAGCATATGAATGCAGACGATCAAGCCATACAGCAAACTAAAAACTGGTTAGAAGGCATTGTGATTAAGCATAATTTTTGCCCTTTTGCTGCTAAACCATTTCACCAAAATACGATTCGTTACGCCGTAAGTCATGTCAACAATGAGCGCGCGCTTGTTGATGAGCTTGTCAGCGAAATTGCACTACTATGTGATGTGAGAGCGGAAGATCAGGAAACTTCCTTGCTGATTCTTACAGCTTGTTTAGCTGATTTTGATGATTACAATCAGTTTTTAAATGTCGCTGATGCAATTCTGGAAGAAATGGATTTGCTTGGCGTTATTCAGATAGCTTCATTTCATCCTGACTATTGTTTTGCAGATCTTTCGCCTGAAGATGTGAGAAACTACACAAATCGTTCTGTGTATCCGATGTTTCATTTAATTCGTGAAGATAGTGTGACAATTGCTTGCGACACATATCCCGATATTGATTTGGTGCCTGAAAAAAACGAGCAAAAACTCAATGCTATGGGCTTGGATCAGGTATTACGGCAAATTAAAGCCTGTCTGTAACGGGTCGCTTTAAGGTTTAATAATTCAGCTTCAGCGCCTTGCATAGAAAGCGCATATAATTATCAGCTTGTTTAAATGATGTGAGTACGGTTTTTTTAAATTTTTTGTCGGTGACCTCGTCTTTTTTCAAGGTGGTGATTGCAATAAAATCTTTTCGCTTTAAATCAAGTATCATCGGATGAATTTTGGGATAGCCTTTAGGGCCATTGATTAACGATTCCCCACCGAGTTCAAAATTCTGCTTAAATGCTTTTTGTTGTGAAACTGTCAACCAATCCTTGCTATTGTTGGCTATTGCTTCTCGAATATTACCAAGCGCTTTTGCATCTGGTCGCCAGATACCGGCACCAATAAAGCATTCTTGTGGTGAAATATGCACATAAAATCCCGGTGCATGAACATCTTTACCTGCTTCATGGCGGAACTGAATACCAATATTGGTTTTGTAGGGTCTTTTATCTTTTACGAATCGAGCATCCCGGTAAACCCGCATTAAAGACCCCCCAATTTTTTTGGGGATGGCATTAAAATGAGGGGATATTCGGGCTAAATCAGCGGAGATATCGGCAATAAAATCCAGGGCCGGTTCTCGCACATGTATTTCATACTGATTTTTATTGTCATTAAACCAGTCGCGATTATTGTTTTTGTCCAATAATGTCAAAAAGTGAAACGTTTGTTGCGAAAAATATTGTCTGTTCATTTGACTGATTCCAGGGTTTTAGACAATTGATTGAATCATAAATTCTTTGTGAGTTAAACCATCGAGCGAGGAGGAGCCCTGTATGATCGGCTTGTGACATTTCATTTTAGTTATCCGATTTTTTGTCGATAAGGTACGTGATATGGATGGAAGCCATTTGTGGTTTATCGAAGATTTGAATAAATGTAGTTAAATCAAAATTATACACTGGATTTTCTTGCCCTCAAGTGATTTCATCTGTCGTTACTTGAAAGCGATAAGTTCGCTTTATCCTGGCATGAGCGTATGGCTGCTTTGGTAAACAAAGTGCCTTTTATGAAAATAAGTGAAGAAAATGACATTATCTAAACGTGCGATAGTCACAATTGAAGACGAATTAGATGCAATTGCCGATCTGGCTGCTGCGGTACATTTGGAGGATATGGCTGGTGTTATATTGTTCTTTTCGCCTTCCTATGACCCTGTAAAGCTGGAACAGGCCATAGAAAAAAATTTTTCTTGTGTTGTTGTGGGCTGTACTACAGCCGGTGCAGTTTCCCCGGACTATATTGCCACTGGCATAAGCGCTATCAGTTTTTCTTCTAAAGCCTTTAAATTTCATTCGCATTTTATCGATCTTGAGGACGGTGTTACGCGAGAGGTGATTAAGTCACTTTTGAAAACAGAAAACACTGCCTCCTACTTTGGTGATGGGAAGGTTATCGAGCATAGTATCGGGCTTTTGCTGATTGACGGGCTTAGCATGAAAGAAGAGGTTGTTGCTGCGAGTATTCATGATGCCTTACCTAAATTACCGATATTTGGCGGTTCAGCCGGCGACGATTTGAATTTTGAAGAAACACGCATTTTTGTTGACGGAAAATTTCACAGCAATGCTGCTGTTTTTACTTTTATCGAAACGTCATTGGATTTTGAGGTGTTTAAGTTGCAACACTTTGAGCCATCAGATGTGGAGTTTGTGGTCACTGAAGCTGATCCGGTTAACCGAATAGTTAGTGAACTCGATGGTGAACCTGCCGCTGAATATTTTGCGCAGACGCTGGGTTTAAGTGTTGATGAGCTGGATCCGGAAGTTTTTTCCATGAATCCTTTGATGTTGCAAATTGGGAATGATTGGTATGTAAGATCGATCCAAAAAGTTTGTGATGATGGCAGCTTACTATTTTATTGTGCAATTGATATTGGCTTGCCTTTTACGATTGGCAAAGGCGTTGATATAGAAAATAACTTGAAAAAAACAGTGGATAAAATTGCTGAAGTTTTTTTATCGGTTGAAATCAGCATTGGGTGTGATTGTATATTGCGGCGCCTTGAGTTGATTGCAACGAAAAAGGATTCGGCTATCAGTGATATTCTACGTGGAATCAATTTTTCCGGGTTCAGCACTTATGGTGAGCAATTTAATTCATTGCATGTTAATCAAACCTTGACTGGCGTGGTTTTTGGTGAGAAAGCATAATGATTAATCCGGATGTCTTGCCTTTGAAAGCGGAAATCGCCGAGTTGAAGGAAAAAATTCTTCAGCTTGAAAAAAGGCTAGAGAAACAAAGTAAAATCAGTGATGCAATGAAAGAGAGAATAAAATGCAGTTTGCAACGATCAGACAGTAATTATTCAATGTTTGAAAATAATATATTGCTGCAAAATGAAACGGAAAAAAGAACAAGAAAATTACAGCAGGAAAAAGAGCAGGCAGAATTGCAGAATATTGAAAAAAGTGATTTTTTCGCCAGTATGTCACATGAATTAAGATCGCCCATGCATGCGATACTGAGTTTCTCAAACTTTGGTAAGAGCAAATACCGGAAAGCTGATCGAGAGAAGCTGAAAACCTATTTTGATTCTATTCACAGTTCTGGCAACCGCTTGTTACGTTTAATTGATGATTTGTTGGATCTGGCCAAGCTGGAGTCTGGCAAATTTGAAATTGATGTAAAAAACAATGATATTTGTGAACTGGTAGAAGAGATTATTGTTGATAATCGCGGTTTATTTGCTGACAAGAATATAAGCGTAAGCTTTAATAAAACGGGTAATATCGAGAGAGCTGAATTTGATTATGACCGTATTATGCAGGTGGTCCAAAATTTATTGTCGAATGCCATTAAATTTTCACCGATGGATGGCAATATCCGGTTTTCTTGTGAAATGAGCGAGCTTGATGGTTTTTCCGCTATTAAATTCTCTGTTATTGACCAGGGTGCCGGTATTCCAGACACCGAGCTTGAACTTGTTTTCGAGAAATATACGCAGAGTAGTAAAAATAAAAACAAAAAGGAAGGTACAGGCTTGGGATTGCCTATTTGCAAAGAGCTTATTGGTCTGCATCACGGAAAAATTTGGGCCTCCAACAATGCCGAAGGAGGGGGCTGTTTTAGTTTTCTATTGCCATTAAAATACATTGAGGAAATTGTTGATTAATTTTTTTCTGACACCCTCCTGCCCTGTTTAGTGTTATTTCAGTCTTTTCTTTTTTTTCTGTTTTTGTCGTTTTATCGAATACGCTATTTAATTCTAAGAGTGCATTGAATATTCTTTTTTATCTGATATACTGTATATATAAACAGTATTTAGAGGGTGAATTATTTTTAAGGTACCTTAAGTTATTGTCAACACTAATGTCGCTGGCATTATAAACGCTGAATGTTTAGGCAGATTAATAACGAAAGAAAATGAAAATCAGGTGTTTTTTGTGAATCAGGCATTAAAAGATCTTCTGCAAAATAATTCGTCAATCTGGCGTGGCAGGGAATCTGTGCAAGTGAATGTGCGATCTTTGTCAACCGGGTTTAAAGCGCTGGATGATATTTTGCCGGCTAATGGCTGGCCACTTAATGCCTTGGTTGAAATTTTGCTCCCACATTGGGGAATTGGTGAATTACAATTGTTATTACCTGCTCTCGTGTCGGCAACTCAAAATAAGCCTTGTCAAGCAAGGCAAACAGAAAAACAGTGGATTGCAATGCTTGCTCCCCCATTTATTCCCTATGCTCCAGCTTTATCACATGCGGGTGTGAATCTTGAGCATTTCATTGTTATCCCTAAAGAAGCGATAAATAACGAAGCTTTATGGGCGATGGAAAAAATCTTACATAGCCAAAGTTGTTGTATCGCAATGTGTTGGCCACATTACATTAATGATAAGGCCGTACGCCGTTTGCAAGTTATGGCAGAAGAAAGAGACAGTTTGGGTTTTATTTTTCGTACACAACGGGTTTATTCATCTGCTGCGGCATTACGTTTATCGCTTGCCATTATTGGTCGTCATCTTCAGGTAACAGTATTAAAGGCGCGCGGTATTTCTTCTCGAAAACGAGTGCTTATTGAACTACCAATCATTTAGGAAATACTCGGTAGAAGATTTAATGCGGGGACCTTGTTTTTTTTGCTATGGATAATCGTACATTATCGTTGCCATTTTTATTATCGGCAGATGAGCCGCGTAAGGAGCCGAAAGATTGTTTACTGGTTTTCCCTGAAATTCAGGAAATACCAAGCCATGTAAATGTTAATGCTTCTGAACAGGATTTAAATATCCAGGGGGATGAGGGAAGTCAGTTATGGTTGTGTTTATATTTTCCGGAAATAGCGATTGAATTGTTGTCAGTATGTCATGAAAAATACGCTCAAGTTGTCATTACGCGCCAGAATAATAATCCGATTGTTTATGCCTTAAATGATTCCGCACGGCAGTTGGGTATTACGAAAAATATGTCACTTAATGCTGCTTGTGCTTTATGTACCGATTTAAAAATATATGAACGTGATAAAAAAAAGGAGCTGGATAATATCAGCTTACTTGCCGATTGGGCGCAACAGTTTAGTTCTCATGTCAGTATTATTTCGGAAGATAAAATACTGATTGAAATAAAGGGGAGTCTAGTTTTTTTTTCGGGAATGCAATCGTTATTAAATAAACTGAAAAAGTGCTTTATGTCTGACTTTGCTTATAATATGCAGATAGCAGTATCCCCAATTCCATTGCTTAGTCAAATTTTATCTGAGTTATTGCCAAATACAATTATTGATAATACAACTCACTTGAATTCAACGATAGGCGATATTCCGGTTGATTATTTATTGAAGAACAATGATTCTCGCTTATTAAAGATAAAAAAAATTGGGGTAAAAGTCGTACGAGATTTGTGGCGTTTACCACGTGATGGCTTGGCCAGGCGGTTTGGTTCTTCTTTATTAAAGTTACTTGATCAGTTGGCGGGAAAAAATACTTTGCCGTGTTCACTGTACAAGTCACCGATAAGGTTTGAAGCATCAAGGCTACTTAGCATAGAAACTGCTAGTCAGAAAATAATTATGTCAGCGGTGAGTTATTTATTTGACGATCTTGAATTATTTTTACGAAAAACAGATTCGGGAATTTTTTGTTTGAATGTTCGCTTGATATCTTATGGTCTTAATAATCCAGCGTTCGAAATAACATTAAACTTTCGCCAAGTTACACGCTCATCACACCATTTTTCTTATTTGTTTTCAGAAAAACTGAATAAAATTTCATTACCATTTTCTGTTATTGAGGTTGTATTACGCGTAGATGATGTGCAGCCTTTTGTGGCGATTAACAGCAGTGTTTTTTTATCACCAGTTTCTTCATCCGTTTATCAATATGTTACTGATTCTGATTGGGATGAAACCATGGAGTATTTGCAAAACAGATTAGGAAACAAAGCAATTCGTTATCTGCATGTAGAAGATGAAATCAATCCCGATTGGGCATATTCCTGCCAAATGGAGCCGCCAGTTATTAAATTAAATGGGGTTGCAATGCGGCCACTGTGGTTGTTAAAAGAGGCAAAGCGGTTGTGTTTATACCAAAATTCGCCCTTATATAAAGGCAGGCTAGTTTTCTTGTATGGCCCTGAGAGAATTGTTACCGGCTGGTGGCGAGGCACTGATCAATATATCAAACGTGATTATTATATTGCGTTTAGCCAACGAGGCGGTTATTTGTGGATATATCGTGATTTAAAGCATCATAATCAGTGGTATTTACATGGATTCTTCGGCTGATTTTTCTAGTAAAGCCATGCAATACGCCGAATTACATTGTATCAGTAATTTTACTTTTTTACGCGGCGCATCACATCCGGAAGAGTTAGTTGAGCAGGCTGCCAAACTCGGTTATGAGGCGCTGGCAATAACAGATGAGTGCTCATTTTCCGGTATTGTGCGGGCACATGTAAAAGCAAAACGACTTAATATAAAACTGATTATTGGCAGCGAGTTTTTTTTTAAGGAGGGATTGCACCTTGTTTTACTGGTTGTCAATCGTGAAAGCTACGGGCAGTTATCCCGCTTGATTACGATTTGTCGTCGTCAAGCTGAAAAGGGTGATTATTATTTGGATTATGCTTTATTTGAGCAGAATTGCCCTGATCAATGTCTTGCTTTATGGGTTATGGACAATACGGCGATTGTGGATAAAGAGTTATTGTTTTTAAAGTCGCTATTTCCAAATCGCTTATGGCTTGCAACAGAATTTTTGATAAACGGCAAGGATAAGGACTATTTAAAAGTATTGAGAAAAAAAGGGGAAATACACAGTATTCCTTTATGTGCTGCTGGCAATGTTCATACACATATTGCTGAGCGACAAATATTGCAGGATACCATAACAGCTATTCGTTTAAATGAACCTGTGTCAAGTTTAGGGCGCCTGTTATATAGCAATGCCGAGCGTTACCTTCGTTCAAAGAAAAAATTACATGCTTTATATCCCCGAGAACTACTTCAGGAAACCGTAAAAATTGCTGCGCTGTGTCGGTTTTCACTTGATGAGCTGCGATATGAGTACCCGAAAGAAGTTGTGGCCGAAGGACATACGCCAGGATCATGGTTGCGGTTTTTGGTTGAGGCGGGCATAAAAACACGATGGCCGAAAGGTGCTACAGCGAAAGTATTAAAATTGATTGAGCATGAATTGGATTTGATACAGGAATTAGCCTATGAGCCTTATTTTTTGACGGTTTATGATATTGTGAAATACGCAAGAGCAAAGGGGATTTTGTGTCAGGGACGTGGCTCGGCAGCTAATTCTGTTATTTGTTATTGCCTGGGCATTACCGAAGTTGATCCATCACGTATGAACGTATTGTTTGAGCGCTTTATCTCAAAAGAGCGTGATGAACCGCCGGATATTGATGTCGACTTTGAACACGAACGTCGCGAAGAAGTGATTCAATATATTTATCGAAAATATGGTCGTTCACGTGCGGCATTGGCAGCAACGGTTATTACCTATCGACCACGAAGCGCGATACGTGATGTGGGAAAGGCGCTGGGTATGAGTCATGAGCAGGTTGATCGTTTGGCAAAAGATATTCATTGGTGGGATAAAAACAAGATAGATTCAGAACGATTAAAGGAAATGGGTTTTGCACCGCAAAGTCTCGTTATAAAACAATTGGTTTATATTGTCGGTTTGCTTTTGGGTTTTCCCCGGCATTTATCGCAGCATGTGGGTGGATTTGTTATTTCCCAGGGGCAGCTATGTGAACTGGTGCCTATTGAAAATGCATCAATGAAAGAGCGCACGGTTATTCAATGGGAAAAAGATGATCTTGAATCTCTCGGCTTATTAAAAATCGATATTCTGGCCCTGGGAATGCTTAGTGCAATTCGCAAAGCGCTATTTTATATTAGCCAATTACAAAATAAACCATTTTCATTATCAGATGTACCCGCCGAAGATCAGGCTGTTTACCTGATGATGCAACGTGGCGATACGGTCGGGGTTTTTCAAATTGAGTCGCGTGCGCAAATGTCTATGCTACCGAGGTTGAAACCGGCTTGCTATTATGACTTGGTGATACAAATCGCGATTGTGCGTCCCGGGCCTATTCAAGGTGATATGGTTCACCCTTATCTTTTGCGTCGTTCAGGGAAACAAGCCATCACTTACCCAAGTGATGCGGTAAAAAAAGTATTGGAACGCACATTGGGTATTCCGATTTTTCAAGAACAGGTGATGCAGTTATCAATGGTTGCTGCCGGTTTTACTGCTGGTGAGGCCGATCAGTTAAGGCGTTGCATGGCCGCCTGGAAGCGAAAAGGCGGCTTGGAGATATTTGAAGAAAAATTGTTACAAGGTATGGCGCAAAGGGGCTACTCCAGAGAATTTGCAGAGCAAATTGTGTCTCAAGTCAGGGGCTTTGGTGATTATGGTTTTCCGGAATCACATTCCGCCAGTTTTGCTTTATTGGCTTATGTTTCATCATGGTTAAAATATTATTACCCGGCAGCCTTCACTTGCGCGCTGTTAAATAGCTTGCCGATGGGATTTTATGCCGCAGCGCAACTAATTGAAGATGCAAAACGTCATCAGGTAAAAGTACGAGAAGTGGATGTGTGTTTTAGTGGTTATGATTGTTCGCTAGAACAGCTTGATAATGAGGTTGTATTACGTTTGGGGCTACGTTTAATTAATGGTTTATCAAAAGCCGGTGCCGAACGCGTGGTTTTTGCCAGAGAGAATAAACAGTTTTCAAATGTTCAGGACCTCGCAAGCCGCGCAGAATTAAATGCTAGCGATCTGGAAGCGTTGGCTGCTTCAGATGCCTTGCATGGCCTTGCTGGTAATCGCCACCGGGCATACTGGCAGGTGAGCGGGGTTGAAAAAGAATTACCCTTGTTCGGCGTACCACAATTTCAGGAAGCTGCTGTTATGTTGCGTAAGCCTGAAATAGCTGAGAATGTGATTGCTGACTATGCATCAACTGGACTTAGCTTAAAAAAACATCCGCTTGCTTTATTACGGCGACGTTTATCTAATGCCGGACTGAAAACAGCCGCTGAATTATGGCATTTAGCTAACGGGGTTGTTGCAAGAGTTGCTGGTCTGGTGATTGGGCGACAGCGTCCCGGTACGGCATCCGGCGTGGTATTTGTGACATTAGAAGATGAAACCGGTTTTGTGAATGTCGTTGTCTGGTCTGCTTTTGCTGAGGCACAACGAAAGGCATTGATAAAATCCCATTTATTGGCTGTTAGTGGCACGATACAACAGGAGGATGGCGTTTTACATTTAGTCGCCGGTCGGCTTGAGGATTTGAGTGATTGGCTGGGAGATTTGTCGACAAAATCGAGAGACTTTCATTGAGCCTTTGATTATTAGATTCGTCCATCGGAAAAGTAACACGCATAAAATAACAGGCACAAAAAAGGAAGACAGAAGTCTTCCTTTTTTGAATCGATTGACTGCTGATTTACATCAACAGCGTTTAACGCACAATCAAATTGCCATCGGTGCCCGCTTTAGGGTCAGCATCAGGCTTGTTCATTAGTACGGTAATTGCACCAGACAGAGCAGCACTCATAGTATGGTCAACAATTGCATTGTTTGTTGGGCGATCAGCTGGTGAAACAATATCAACACTGACCGCTTCTGAAACGGCTACCCCGTAAGTTGCCATATCATAAAGTGTGTTTTTAGGGTTGCCATTTAAGTAAACGCGATCCCAAATGCCAGCGATAGGGTGAAGTGCAACAGGATTGTTGATGTTCGCATTAACAAAATGAATTCGTACACGGTCACCAGGCTTGGATTGCAATACTAATGATGCATTGGGATCATGTACCGGATCGTAGTGAAACATTTTACCGTTAATCAATGCACCTGTTGAGCCTTCATTTTTTAACATCGCTTTGTAATTGTCTGCGTCAGGAAAATACTGGCCTTGTATTAATACATATTCACGATCAGGTTTTGGAAAGTTTTTACTGTAACCTTTTTTAGGGTCGACGATAATTGCACCATACATGCCGCGTGCAATATGTTGAGCCATTACACTTGCACCACAATGATACATCCACACACCTGGACGCTTCGCTTTAAATTTAAAATGTTTGGTTTCACCTGGCTTGACTGGCGCAAATTCGTCCAGGACATCAACTTCAGCTGCGTGGAAATCCATGGAGTGGGATTCTTTGTTGGTTTTTGGATTGATTAGTTTGAAATCAATAATATCACCTTCGGTGACACGAACGGTTTTTCCGGGAATCGCACCGTCAAATGTCCAGGCTTTATATTTAGTACCCTTGTTGTCGATTTCAACGGTGGTTTCCATTGCTTTCATTGTAACGTGTACTGTTTTTGCCTGCACGGCTTGCATACCAGCCAGACCAATTGTCAGTGCAGCAATACTTGTAGATAGTTTTAGAAACATATTCATACTCCTAGAGGCTAGAGGGTTTAAAAAAACAAAAAAACGTCCTTTAAATAGCACTCGATTTTCCCTAATCGAGTTAATCAGTTAATGCGAAATGGACTGCTATCCGCACTTACAGAGTTCTCTTAAATACTTAACTAAATCGTGAATTTCGTCATCACTAAGGCTGTCTCCCCAGGGGGGCATTAATACGGATTTATCAATTGCAAGCCCGCCTTTCTTAATGACGGTAAAAAGGTCTTCATCACTGCGGCCACCCATGGCTTTTGCACTGGAATGATCACGCGGCTGTACCGACATGTCTTGTACATTGAGCCCCATTCCATCGGCTTTCATGCCATGACATTGCCAGCAAAAGTGCTTGTAATTATCCTCTGCGTTATTTGCTAATACGGAATATGAAAAGCTACTTGCGATTAACAGGGTGGCTAGAACAAATTTATTTTTCATCCCAGTTCTCCTTTGATAAGGCTTGTAAATATTGCACCATCTTTTGAATATTACGGGGTTTGGTGTGTTTATTTGGCATCGCGGTTTTGGGATTCCAAGCCTGTGGTGAGCGAATAAAACTGACCATGTAATCCGCCTGTAAGCGTTTTGCTGCGGTGTACATTTCAGGCCCGGATAAGCCGCCATAGTTTGGTTCTATTTGGTGACAAGCCATGCAGCCGTTAAATTTATCAAACACCATTTCACCGAAACTCAATGAAATACTGCCACCCTTGAATTCGCCTTTGGCTACCAGTGATGAAGGTGCTTTACGCAGCATGAGTGATGTAGTTACTGCTTTAGCTTTTTCAGGTGTGAGTGAAGGATGTGGGCTTAGTGATTTTTTATTAACCATATCGCGCTTTTTCCCAGCAATTATGTGTAGCGCATAATTGTATCCGGCCGGCCGGATGCGTTTTGGCTTTACCAACCAGTTTTCCAGCCATTGTGCATTATATTTTGAGCCGGCATAAAATAAATCCGGCCCTTTACGTTGCCACAGTTCTTGTACTGTTTGCGCTGCCGGGCCTTTCAGCTCATGGCAGTCTGCGCATTGAGCATTGAGAATATCGTTGCCGTTTTCTGCGCTATTTGCGGCAACTGATATTGTGAGCGAAATAAATAGTAAAAGTTGTTTCATAAGTTTTCCTTTTTCTATTTTTTGACTCTTAGTCGCTGTTGCGACGGCGGCGTTCACGAGTAAGAGGCTTGCCCTTGAAGCGTGGGCTTTCAATTAAACCGTAGCCTTTTTTCATTGCCTCGTTAAAAAAGAAATCGGGATCATAATCAATGTCTTTCCATACATACCAGTCATCAATTGGCGTGCCTGCATACTCCATGACAGTGATGGGGCCGCCAGGAAACTTACCGCCTGCGGTGACTTGTTTATCTACGTGGTCGTGAAAAATAAATCGACCTTCTTTTTGGTTAGCTTCGATGACGGCGTCATAACGTTCGCCGGGACCGATAAGAATTGTGTCAGCGTAGTAGGGGGTGGGTAACGGCAATCCATCTTTGTGTGTGACCAGCATATCGTGTCCATGGGAGTGCATGGCGTGAATTGCACCGCCTGCACCGACAAAGCGTATGCGAAGCACGTCGCCTGTTTTGAAGCGAATGGGTTGAGTAAAGGGAAATGATTTTCCGTTTACGGAAAAATAGTCTTCAACATCGTATGGGGTAGAGCCCTGGCCATATTTATCGGCGTTTTTACTCTCCCATGTTGAGAGCATCATAATGGCTTCTTGGGTTACACGTTTTTCAATAGGTAAAGGGTTTTTGGGATCAACAATTAATGGTCCCCACATACCTCGAATACCAACGTGTTCATTTACATTTACGTGGCAGTGGTACCAGAGGCTGCCGGCTCGATCAGCCTTAAATTTATAAGTGAAAGTATCACCGGGTTCAATGGGTTTTTGCGTTACCCCCGGCACACCATCGTTACGCCAGCTATTGGTTTGAAGTACGCCGTGCCAGTGAATGGTGTGGGATAATGTTGTATTGTTGGTGACATGAATAATCAGGTCATCGTCTTGTTGAACATGGATAAGAGGGCCGGGAACCTGACCGTTAAAGGCAAACACCTTATAATCTAGGTCGGGAGCGACAGCGACAGTCATTTCATCAATTGTCATCGACATTTCACGTGTAGCAGCCTGTA
>Ga0256830_1000764_pt1 | contig 24089 bp, 14 predicted proteins | sample 128326metaG_FD_190537 | JGI IMG/M metagenome (GOLD analysis project Ga0256830, IMG submission 190537) | Hydrothermal vent microbial communities from Lau Basin, Pacific Ocean - 128-326 | ecosystem: Environmental > Aquatic > Marine > Hydrothermal vents | place: Pacific Ocean: Lau Basin | collected... | reverse complement strand
ACGTTCCTTGACAGAGAGGACGGTTTGGTCTACAATAATGAGCCATCGTCTAACCCCTCTGCACCTATCTGCGGTCATCATCGGTCCACCTGAGCTAGCGTGCTTCGCGGTGACGGCCCGACCACCCACCACCGAGGAGGAACCAGGTTGGCCAGCCTTCTGGAGGTTCGCAATCTCACCACCCGCTTCTACACCCAGGACGGCGTCGTCCACGCCGTCAACGGCATCTCCTATTCTCTGGACGAGGGCGAGACCCTCGGCATCGTCGGCGAGAGTGGCTGCGGCAAGAGCGTCAGCGTCCTCTCCCTGATGCGCCTCATCCCCGACCCCCCAGGCAAGATCGTAGACGGTCAGGTCTTCTTCTACGGACGCGACCTCCTCCGCCTCAGCGACGAGGAGATGCGCCAGGTCCGAGGGGCCGAGATCGCTATGGTCTTCCAAGACCCGATGACCTCCCTCAACCCCGTCCTCACCGTCGGCTTCCAGATCACCGAAGCCCTCAAGCTCCACCAAGGGATGAGCGACAAGGAGGCCCGCGACCGCGCCGCCCAACTCCTCACGATGGTCGGCATCCCCCAGGCGCGGGAGCGCCTCGACGACTACCCCCACCAGTTCTCCGGCGGAATGCGTCAGCGGGCGATGATCGCGATGGCTCTCTCCTGCAACCCGATGCTCCTCATCGCCGACGAGCCCACCACCGCCCTCGACGTCACCATCCAGGCCCAGATCATTGACCTGGTCAAGCGCCTCCAGGAAAAGCTGGGTATGGCCGTCATCTGGATCACCCACGACCTGGGCGTCGTCGCTCGGCTCACCCAGCGGGTCATCGTGATGTACGCCGGCTACATCATCGAGGAGGCCCCCGTCAAGGAACTCTACGGCTCCCCCCGCCACCCCTACACCATCGGCCTCCTCGGCTCCCTCCCCCGCCTCGACGAAGCGCCCGGCACCCGCCTCCTCTCCATCCCAGGGCAGCCCCCCGACCTCGTCGCCCCTCCCCCAGGCTGCCCCTTCGCCCCCCGCTGCCGGTACGCCTCCGAGCGCTGCCTCCACGAGAATCCCGCCCTGGAACCCGTCGGCGACGCCCACCGGGTCGCCTGCTGGGAAAAGACCCAAACGGAAGGGGTGTGGTCCCGTGTCCGATAAGAACGGTCGTGATGTCCTCGTCCGCGTCGAAGGGCTGAAAAAGTACTTCCCCATCACCCGGGGCATCGTCTTCCAACGCCACATCGGCGATGTCAAGGCCGTGGACGGCATCTCCTTCGAGATCTTCCGGGGCGAGACCCTGGGCCTGGTGGGAGAAAGCGGCTGCGGCAAGTCCACCACCGGCCGGACCATCCTCCAACTCTACCGCCCCACCGCCGGCCAGGTCTTCTTCGACGGCGTCAACCTCGTCCAACTCAAGGGCAACGCCCTCCGGCGGATGCGCCGCCGGATGCAGATGATCTTCCAGGACCCCTATGCCTCCCTCAACCCTCGGATGACCGTGGGCAACATCATCGCCGAACCCCTGGAGGTGCACGGGGTGGCACGCGGCAAAGAAAAGCGGGAGCGGGTTCAGGAACTCCTCCAACTGGTGGGCCTCAACCCCTACTTCATCAACCGCTACCCCCACGAGTTCTCCGGCGGCCAACGCCAGCGGATCGGAATCGCTCGGGCGTTGGCCTTGCAGCCCGACTTCATCGTCTGCGACGAGCCGATCTCGGCGTTGGATGTCTCCATCCAGGCCCAGGTGGTGAACCTGCTGGAGGAGTTGCAGGAGCGGTTTGGGCTGACCTACTTGTTCATCGCCCACGACCTGAGCATGGTGCGCCACATCAGCGACCGGGTGGCGGTGATGTACCTGGGAAAGATCGTCGAATTGACGGACCGCGACAGCCTCTACACCAACCCCCTGCACCCTTACACCCAAGCCCTGCTCTCGGCGGTGCCGATCCCGGATCCGGTCATCGAGGAAAAGCGGGAGCGAATCATCCTGGAAGGCGATGTCCCCAGTCCGGCGAATCCGCCTCGGGGCTGCAACTTCAGCACCCGCTGTCCGGTGGCGATGGAGGTCTGCTTCGAGGTGGAACCGGAACTGAAAGAGGTGGCCTCAGGCCATCGGGTCGCCTGCCACCTGGCCGGGTGAGACCAGCCCGGTGGCCCCCGGAAAACCCGATGCGCACAGTCTGAGCACAAACCAGGAAAGGAGGTGATGCCTGGAAGAGAAGACCGTGCCGAGAACGATCGCCTTGCCACTGTGCTTTCTTCTTAACACCCAAAGGAGGAGGAAATGCTTGCTCGAAGAAGGTGGTTGACCCTCTGGGCTTTCGTGGTCATCGCCAGCGTGGTCCTCTCCGCCTGCGCTCAGCCTACGCCGGAGAAGGAGATCGTCAAGGAGACCGTCATCGTCACCCAGGTGGTGGAAAAGCCTGGGGAGAAGGTGGTGGAGACCAAGATCGTCGAGAAGGAAAAGGAGGTCATCGTCACCCCCACGCCCGAGCCGGAACCGGTGACGCTGGACGCCTACAGCACCACCGACATCCCCACCCTGGACCCCCAGATCGCCGAAGATGTGGTCTCGATCACCTACATCGAGAACCTCTTCGTCCACCTGACCAACTACGACCTGGAGACCTCCGAGATCGTGCCCGAAGCGGCGACGAGCTGGGAGGCCAGCGAGGACGGCTTGGTCTACACCTTCAAGCTGCGGACAGACATCCCCTGGGTGAAGCACAACCCGGTCACCGGGGAGACTACCCAGGAGGTGGACGAGGAAGGCAACCCCCGCTTCGTGACGGCCAGCGACTTCGTCTACGGCATCAAGCGGGCCTGTGACCCCAACATCGGCTCCTACTACAGCAGTGTCGTGGCCCCGCTGATCAAGGGCTGCTCGGACGTGCTGTACTACGAGGACCCCGAGAACATTCCTCAGGAACTGGTTGATGCCATCGGGGTCAGCGCCCCCTCTGAGGACACCCTGGTCATCGAGCTGGAGTTCCCCGCCAGCTACTTCCTGTCCATGACGCCGATGTGGACGCTGGCAGCGGTGCCCCAGTGGGCCATCGAGGAGCACGGCGAGAACTGGATCGAGGCAGGCAACATCGTGACCAACGGTCGCTACGTGCTGCATGAGTGGGTCCACGGCGTCCGGCGCATCCTCCTGCGCAACCCGCTGATGCCTGCGGACATGCAGGGTAGCGGCAACATCGAGCGGATCGTGACCAACGTGGTGCCCGATGTGAGCACGGGCTACGCCCTGTGGCTCAACAACGAGGTGGACACCTCGGGCATCCCCGACCCGGAGCTGCAGGCCCACCTGGAGCAGTTCCCGGATGAGACGGACCAGATCCCCGACCTGGCGGTCTTCTACATCAGCTTCGCCTACGACAAGCCGCCCTTCGACGACCCGCGCGTCCGCCGGGCCTTCAGTGCCGCCTTCGATCGCGAGACCTTCGTCAAGGAGGTACGCCAGGGCCAGGGGTTGCCGATGAAGCACTTCGCACCGCCTGGCATCTTCGGCGCGCCGCCCATTGACGAGGTAGGCGTGGGCTACGATCCCGAGTTCGCCCGACAGCAGCTTGCCGAAGCTGGCTATCCCAACTGCGAGGGCTTCCCCCAGGTGACGCTGCTGGGCTACAGCGGCCAGGCCACGCTGAACTGGATCGAGTTCGCCCAGGACAACTGGTCCAAGAACCTGGGCTGCAGCCCGGACCTGATCCAGATCGAGCAGCAGCCCTTCCGCGAACTGCTGGCGGCGACGGCAGCGGACACCCCGACCGAGGAGCGGCCGCACATGTGGACGCTGGGCTGGGGGCCGGACTACGCCGATGAGAACAACTGGGTGGGCGACGTTCTCTGGTGCGAGAACCCGGAGAACCGCCAGAAGCGCCCCTGCAGCGAAGTGGATGACCTCATCGTCGAGGCCCGCGAGGAGCAGGATCCCCAGCGGCGCATCGAGCTCTACCGGCAGATCGAGGATATGTTCTTCGGTCCCGAAGGCGAGATGCCCTTTGCGCCCATCTTCCTGCGCATCGCCTACACCGCCCGCCACTCCTGGCTGGATCGGGTCCCGGCCCTCTTCGGTGGCGACCAGTGGTACAACTGGACCATTGACTGGGAGGCCAAGCAGAAGGCCCGGGGCAAGTAGGCTAAGCCTGTCTGCAAGCGTCGAGGGGGAGCAGTCGAGGGCTGCTCCCCCTCTTCCGGCCTGACCGCCACCTGTGCCCATAGGCGGAGGGCCGTTTCCAGTCAGTGATTCGGAGGACGTATGACCAAGTACATCATCCGCCGTCTTCTGCTCTCCATACCCGTCGTCTTCGCGATGATCCTGGCGACCTTTGTGCTGATCCAGGCCCTGCCCGGCGGCCCCTTCGACACGGTCGGCGAGCGGGCGATGCCGGAGCATATGCGCATGATTATGGAACAGCGCTACGGCCTGGACAAGCCCCTGTACGAACAGTTCTTTCTGTATCTCAAGCGTCTGGCCCGTGGTGATCTGGGGCCGATGATGCGCCTGCCCAGCCAGACGGTCAACGACATCGTGGCCCAGACCTTCCCCGTCTCCTTCCAACTGGGAATCCTGGCGGTTCTTCTGGGCTTCGCCATCGGGATCCCGGCGGGCATCATCGCCGCGCTGAAGCACAATACCCTTTTGGACTACATCGCCACCTTCGTGGCCGTGCTGGGCGTCTCCATCCCTAACTTGGTGCTAGGCCCCTTGCTCATCCTGGTCTTCGGCGTCTACCTGAAGTGGTTCCCCATCGCCTTCTGGGGGGCTGACCCCCCCTTCATCCTCGGCCTCTTCCCTCGCCCAACGGCTCAGTTCTGGCACCACGCGGTGCTGCCCACGGTGACCCTGGGAACGGGCCTGTCGGCGGTCGTCGCGCGACTGACCCGGGCCGGCCTATTGGAGGTGCTGGGCGAGGACTACATCCGCACCGCTCGCGCCAAGGGGCTGCGGGAACGGGTGGTCATCCTGCGCCACGCGCTGAAGAACTCCCTCATCCCCGTCGCGACCATCCTGGGCCCCCTGCTGGCGGGCATCCTCACCGGAACCTTCATCGTCGAGCAGATCTTCGCCCTCAACGGGATGGGCCGCCGTTTCGTCAACAGCGTGAGCGAGCGGGAGTACTTCCTGCTGACCAGCTTGACCCTCATCTACGGCGTGATGCTCGTCTTGGGCAACCTGATGGTGGACATTATGTACGCCTGGCTCGATCCCCGAATCCGCTATGACTGAGCGGGCGTGCCGACGAAGGGGACCCCGAGGCAGGATTTCGATCTCCAGAGCGACCAAGATGATAAGGTAGGAATATGGCTGAGGAGCGCAAGGTAGAACCCCCTGCAGAGCTTTTCCCCCGCAAAGGACGAAGCCCCCTTCAAGATGCCTTACGGGAGTTTCGCCGCAACAAAGTGGCCGTCGGGGGGACCGCTTTCGTCCTCCTGGTGGTGGTGATGGCGATCATCGCCCCCTTGATCACCCCCTACGACTTCAGGACCACGAACACCAACTACACCCGGACCAAGCCCCTGACCCCCTACATCGTGACGACCGACCACCTGCCCAATTGCCACTGGGCAGGGACTCCCCTGGAGATGGGATGCACCGTCTTTCTGGCCGGGTCCGATGCGCTGGGGCGTGACCTCTGGAGCCGCACGGTCTACGGCACCCGCGTCTCCCTCTCGGTGGCCGTCGTGGCCGCCTCCGTGAGCCTGATCATCGGCATCATCTACGGCACCATCTCCGGCTACGCCGGTGGGCGTGTGGACAACCTGATGATGCGCATCGTGGACTTCCTCTACGCCGTCCCCGTGCTGGTGATGGTCATCCTGATGCAGGTCTACTTCAAGGCCCTGGCACGCCAAGGGGCCACCGGCTTCATGGGCCTCCTGATCCGTTGGAACAAGGCGATGGGCGGGATGCTCTTCCTCTTCATCGCCCTGGGGGCCCTCAACTGGATCGGCATGGCCCGCCTGGCCCGAGGACAGGTGCTCTCCTACAAGCAGAAGGAGTTCATCGAAGCGGCTCGGGCCATCGGGGCCAGCAACGCCCGCATCATCTTCCGCCATCTGCTGCCCAACGTCATCGGCCCCCTGCTGATTGCGGAATCCCTCGCCATCCCCGGGTACATCTTCACCGAGGCCGCCCTCAGCTTCATCGGCCTGGGCGTGGATCCGCCGACGCCGAGCTGGGGGGCGATGATCAACGAGGGGTACCAAGGGATCCGCTCCAATCCTCACCTGGTGTTGGTCCCCGGAACGGCGCTGACCCTGCTCACCCTCGCCTTCAACTTTATGGGGGACGGCCTGCGGGATGCCTTTGATCCGCGCTTGCGCGGGAGGTAAGGTATGGCCAAACATCGTGATCCTGTGAAATCGTCAATGGCCCTGAGGTGGGTCCTGGCCCTCCTGTTGCTGGCAAGTATCGCCTGTCAAACGGGGGAGATCCTGACCCCGGAGGAGGCCACAGCCCGAGCCCAACAGGCCCAAGAGGGAGAGGCTGGATCCGCTCCCTCCACGGCCAGGGGGGCGGAATTCCAGGTGAACGAGACGGTCGAGTTCACCGGCACCGAGTTCCTGATCCCCCTGCGCAAGGAACCCGGTGACGTCTCCCCCTTCTCCTTCGCCGGTCGGGGGGATCAGGCAACGGTGTTGGGCTCTCGGGAAGTCGAGGGCGAGGTCTGGTACCTGGTCAAGAGCGCAGCCGGGGAGGGATGGGTGCCGGCCAAGTTCCTGAAGTCCACCGGCCCCAGCGCGGCGGAAGGCCCCCAGCCAGGAGAGACGGTCTACCTCACCGGCAAGGGCTTTCTGATCAACCTGGTGGATGCGCCGGGGAGCAAACGCATCATCGCCAACCAGGAGCGGGGCGCTGCCGTCACCATCCTGGAGGTCGTTGAGCACGAAGGTCAACTGTGGTATCGCATTGACGCCCCAACCGGTCAAGGATGGGTTCCGGCGGACAACATCAGCACGGAGGCCCCTTGAGCTGCCTGATCCATTTCCCAGGAACCCTCCCGCAGGTTCCCTCCACGGCCTGAAGCGTGTCATAGGCAGCCTCTGATACGCCATTGCTGTCACCGGGCACCGCGGGACCTGCGGGAGGATGGACACCGTCAGATGGCCAGGAGGCCCCTTAGAGAACGGGCTTGGACCTCCGAGGTCTTTGTGAAACCATCAAGCGGCTGCCCCACAGCCCCCCCCTTCCTCGCCGGGGTCGGTGTTCTGCTCCTGACGTTGCTCCTGACGGCCTGCGCCGGGCTGCCGGAGCGGTTGTGGCTCAACGCCCCTGGATGGAGCCGAGCCCAATGGGTCGGTCACACCCAAACCGGCGATCCCGTGCCCATCGCCACCGATGGTGAGGGCAGGTTGTACCTCCTGCTGACGGGAGGCCGGGAGGATCGCCTTCACCCCCGTGTGATCGCCCTGGACCGACGGGCCGAGGTCCTGTGGGATCGCACCTACGAAGCGATCACCCTGAAGTGGCTGGACCAACCCCGTCTGCTCTGGTCGGGGGAGGGGCTTCATCTCTTTTGGCTGAGCGATTGGCGGCTCTATCACGCCCGGCTGACCGCCGATGGGGAGCTGCTGGAGCCCCCGGCTCTCCTCTCCGGTGAGGTACGGGTAGGGGCCTACGACGTCGCCAGCGATTCCGAAGGGCGCATCGCCGTCTGGTATTCGGGATCCCGTCGGTCACCGGGCCTCTACGCCCTCCCGCCCGACAACCCGGAGGGAGAGCCGACGCTGATGGACCCCGAGGGGATTCGGCCCGATCTCCAGTACGATGCCGAGGGCACCCTGCACAGCGTCTGGTTGCACTACCCCCCCGGCTACGGCACCATCGCGTTGCTCTACGCTGCCTATCCTCGGCAGGCCGACCACCCGGTCCAGCCCGTCTCGGTCCGCGAGATCTCCCTGGGGGTCGGCGGCGTGCTGGAAGGCCCCCGGCTGGGGGTGAGCCAGGAGGGGGTTTACCTCTTCTGGACGGTGATCGTGCGCACAGGCATGGAGGCGGGCCGGGCCGAGACCAGCTACGTCCACTTCCCTCCCGGTCAGCCCGACCGGGCATCCCCCGCCCAGGCGCTGACGGTCCCCGCCGACTACCATCTCACCTACCGCCCCTTCCCCGGGGGAGAACTGAAAGCCGGCGACCGGGTGCCCTGGGGGACCGGACAGCGGGGCGTCGCCTATGTGACCGAAGTGGCCGTTGTCCCTTCCCCCGGTCGGGAGTTGGCCATCGCCTTCCACGCCCGGCTGCCCTACCTGATGCGCAAGGAGCGAGGCCAGGTGGGGCTCCTCTTCTTCCAACAGGGCGCCCCCGTGGCCTATCAACTTCTCAGCTTCACCTCCGTCCGGTCGGAACACCCGGCGCTGTCGAGGGATTCCGAAGGCTACCTCTACGCAACCTGGCTGGAGGGAAGGGAGCCGTCGGGGTTCCCCGTCTACCTCGCCGGCACAGCTCCCGAGATGCGGTCGGCCCTGCGCCCACTGACCCCCGAGGACGTGGGACGGCTCAGCGTCGAGACCCTCTTCGGCCTGCTGACAGGAGCCCTTCTCTTCCCCCTCATCTTCGTCTGGCTGATCCCCCCGATGCTCCTGCTGGGTCTGACCTCGGCGATCTGGCGGAGGGAGGAACGGCTGCTCAGCCCCGGTGTCCTCATCAGCTTGACCCTCGCCCTGGCCGCCTACTGGGCTGGGAAGCTGGCCATCCTGCCCGGCATACGCCACTACGTGCCCTTCTCCGCCTGGATCCCCTTCATCCCCCCCTGGCTGGCCCCCATCCTGCGCTGGGGCGTGCCTCCGTTGCTCACGGGCCTGGCCTTCCTGACCGCTTGGGGGTATACTTACCGTCGTCAGCAACCATCGCTCCTCTTCTTCCTGTTCATCTACGCTGCCGTTGACGGGGTGCTCACCCTGGCGGTCTACGGCGTCCTGGTCTACGCAGCCTTCTGAGGGGGAGCGAGAGGAACAGGGTGATGGGGCTGATCTCCATCGGTCCATCATCCGCGCGGGTACAACCGCGCATACGACTGTGGATGCAACGAGGAGGAGAGTGCTATGAAACGGTTGGCTGCTTTCATTGTGATATGGGGAGGCGTGCTGGTGCTGATGGTTGGAGGCTGCAAGGCAACGCCAACGGAGGCTCCCCCCTCTCCCACGGCTGAGATGGTCCCGGAGACGGCGACGGCTCCCATCGCCACCCCGGAGGCGACGGCCACCCCTGCACCGACAGGCCCAACGGACACCCCGACGCCCAAACCGCTCACCGGTCCTCGGGCGACGGCCCAGGCCCTCCTCACCGCCGTGGTCATCCCCACCCGGACGCCCACACCGACGTCCGTCGGCGGGCCTGAAGCGGCCGGCGACTACGTGGCGATCTTCGAGAAGGCGTGGCAGATCGTCAAGGACAACTACGTGCGGGACAACTTCAACGGCGTGGACTGGGACGCAGTGCGGGAGGCGTACCTGCCCCAGGTGGAAGCGGTTCAGAGCCAGGAGGCCTTTTGGGACCTGATGGAAGCCTTCATCGCCGAACTGCGCGATGACCACAGTCGGTTCGTCCGCCCTGACCGCTTCGCCGTCGAATTCGAGTTGACACCGCCGGAAGAGCGGACGGGCCGCCCTGCAGCCGGGCTGATCATCTGGCCGGCGCGGGAGGACGAGCAGTTGATGATCTGGTACGTCTGCGAGATCGGGCCGGCGGCCCAGGCCGGCCTTCAGCGGGGCGACGTGGTCCTCGCCATCAACGGCCAGCCCGTGGTCCGCTCCGAAGAAGGCTTCGACTGGCCCTCTATCCGTGAGGCGTTGTACGGAGATCACGAGGCGGTCACGCTCACGGTGCAGCGGGGGCCGGACCGAGATCCCGAGGAGATCCGCCTGCGCTTTGGGGCGGTGGCCGGCTGCGATGGATGGCGGTATGGCCTGCTGAGCGAGAACCCTCGCATCGGCTACATCCGGGTGCCCGACTTCGGCGGAGACGCCGACGTGAACATCCTCCAGGCCATCCAGTTGCTGGAAGAGGAACAGCCGTTGGATGGCCTGATCGTGGACATCCGCCACAACCCAGGAGGGAATGCCGACCGCTCCATCGCCATCTTCACCAGCGGGGTCTTCGGCAAGGTCGGTCCCTTGCGCAAGGATGCGACCCAGACCATCTACCGCATTCGGGGGCCGGTGCGCTGGAACGAGACAACGCCGGTGGCCGTGCTCATTGATGGAAACAGCCACAGCGCCTCCGAGTACTTCGCCACGGCGATGCAACAGTCGGGGCGAGCCGTCCTGGTCGGGATGCCGACGGCCGGCAACACCGAGGGGATCACCGGCTTCAGCCTCCCCGACGGCTCCCTGATCCGCCTGGCCGTCTCCACGCTCCAGTTGCCCGATGGGAGCACATTGGAGGGCGTGGGCGTCCAGCCGGACATCCGGGTGCCCTTGGGGACATGGGGCCTCCGCGAGATCCCCGATGTGCAGGTTCGAGCGGCGTACAAAGCCCTCACAGGCCAGGAATGGCGATGAAACCGATCAATCCTAGAACGAAACCCTTGACAGCAAGGGCAGTTTGGTCTACAATAATCGTGCCACTGAGACCGACCGGGCCGGACCTGGTGTAGCAACTTCCCTAATCCAGAAGGGAAGCCTCGATTTCTCCACACGGATGCCTATCTGCGGTCATCATCGGTCCACCTGAGCTAGCGTGCTTCGCGGTGACGGCCCGACCACCCACCACCGAGGAGGAACCAGGTTGGCCAGCCTTCTGGAGGTTCGCAATCTCACCACCCGCTTCTACACCCAGGACGGCGTCGTCCACGCCGTCAACGGCATCTCCTATTCTCTGGACGAGGGCGAGACCCTCGGCATCGTCGGCGAGAGTGGCTGCGGCAAGAGCGTCAGCGTCCTCTCCCTGATGCGCCTCATCCCCGACCCCCCAGGCAAGATCGTAGACGGTCAGGTCTTCTTCTACGGACGCGACCTCCTCCGCCTCAGCGACGAGGAGATGCGCCAGGTCCGAGGGGCCGAGATCGCTATGGTCTTCCAAGACCCGATGACCTCCCTCAACCCCGTCCTCACCGTCGGCTTCCAGATCACCGAAGCCCTCAAGCTCCACCAAGGGATGAGCGACAAGGAGGCCCGCGACCGCGCCGCCCAACTCCTCACGATGGTCGGCATCCCCCAGGCGCGGGAGCGCCTCGACGACTACCCCCACCAGTTCTCCGGCGGAATGCGTCAGCGGGCGATGATCGCGATGGCTCTCTCCTGCAACCCGATGCTCCTCATCGCCGACGAGCCCACCACCGCCCTCGACGTCACCATCCAGGCCCAGATCATTGACCTGGTCAAGCGCCTCCAGGAAAAGCTGGGTATGGCCGTCATCTGGATCACCCACGACCTGGGCGTCGTCGCTCGGCTCACCCAGCGGGTCATCGTGATGTACGCCGGCTACATCATCGAGGAGGCCCCCGTCAAGGAACTCTACGGCTCCCCCCGCCACCCCTACACCATCGGCCTCCTCGGCTCCCTCCCCCGCCTCGACGAAGCGCCCGGCACCCGCCTCCTCTCCATCCCAGGGCAGCCCCCCGACCTCGTCGCCCCTCCCCCAGGCTGCCCCTTCGCCCCCCGCTGCCGGTACGCCTCCGAGCGCTGCCTCCACGAGAATCCCGCCCTGGAACCCGTCGGCGACGCCCACCGGGTCGCCTGCTGGGAAAAGACCCAAACGGAAGGGGTGTGGTCCCGTGTCCGATAAGAACGGTCGTGATGTCCTCGTCCGCGTCGAAGGGCTGAAAAAGTACTTCCCCATCACCCGGGGCATCGTCTTCCAACGCCACATCGGCGATGTCAAGGCCGTGGACGGCATCTCCTTCGAGATCTTCCGGGGCGAGACCCTGGGCCTGGTGGGAGAAAGCGGCTGCGGCAAGTCCACCACCGGCCGGACCATCCTCCAACTCTACCGCCCCACCGCCGGCCAGGTCTTCTTCGACGGCGTCAACCTCGTCCAACTCAAGGGCAACGCCCTCCGGCGGATGCGCCGCCGGATGCAGATGATCTTCCAGGACCCCTATGCCTCCCTCAACCCTCGGATGACCGTGGGCAACATCATCGCCGAACCCCTGGAGGTGCACGGGGTGGCACGCGGCAAAGAAAAGCGGGAGCGGGTTCAGGAACTCCTCCAACTGGTGGGCCTCAACCCCTACTTCATCAACCGCTACCCCCACGAGTTCTCCGGCGGCCAACGCCAGCGGATCGGAATCGCTCGGGCGTTGGCCTTGCAGCCCGACTTCATCGTCTGCGACGAGCCGATCTCGGCGTTGGATGTCTCCATCCAGGCCCAGGTGGTGAACCTGCTGGAGGAGTTGCAGGAGCGGTTTGGGCTGACCTACTTGTTCATCGCCCACGACCTGAGCATGGTGCGCCACATCAGCGACCGGGTGGCGGTGATGTACCTGGGAAAGATCGTCGAATTGACGGACCGCGACAGCCTCTACACCAACCCCCTGCACCCTTACACCCAAGCCCTGCTCTCGGCGGTGCCGATCCCGGATCCGGTCATCGAGGAAAAGCGGGAGCGAATCATCCTGGAAGGCGATGTCCCCAGTCCGGCGAATCCGCCTCGGGGCTGCAACTTCAGCACCCGCTGTCCGGTGGCGATGGAGGTCTGCTTCGAGGTGGAACCGGAACTGAAAGAGGTGGCCTCAGGCCATCGGGTCGCCTGCCACCTGGCCGGGTGAGACCAGCCCGGTGGCCCCCGGAAAACCCGATGCGCACAGTCTGAGCACAAACCAGGAAAGGAGGTGATGCCTGCTCACTATCGCGGGAAAGGACCGAGCCGAGGATAGTCGCCTTGCTGCTGTTCCTTTCGCCTACCCTGTAACCCAAAGGAGGAGGAGGAAATGCTTGCTCGAAGAAGGTGGTTGACCCTCTGGGCTTTCGTGGTCATCGCCAGCGTGGTCCTCTCCGCCTGCGCTCAGCCTACGCCCCAGGTCGTCAAGGAGACCGTTGTGGTCACCGAGGTGGTAGAGAAGGAAGGTGCCACAGTGGTCGTCACCAAGATCGTGGAGAAAGAGGTCGAGAAGATCGTCGAGGTCACCCCGACCCCGGTCCCCGGCGAGGAGAAGGTGACCCTGAACATCAACTGGGGCACCGAGCCCCCGACGGCGGACCCCTCTCTGGCGACGGACACCACCTCGGTGGGCGTCATCGAGGAGCTCTTCCTGGGCTTGACGGACCTCGATGACGAGACGATGGAGGCCATCCCCGAATTGGCCACCGAGTGGTCTTCCAACGAGGACCGGACAGTCTGGACCTTCAAGATGCGCAACGACGTTCCGTGGGTGCGCTACGACCCCACCACCGGTCAGGTCGAGGAAGTCACTGACGATGAAGGCAACGTCCGCATTGTGAACGCCCACGACGTGGTCTACGGCGTGAAGCGCACCTGCGACCCGCGCACCGGCTCCGACTACGCCTATGTGCTTTACATTGTCAAGGGCTGCGCGGACCTGAACATGGCCGATCCGGAGGCGGAGAACTTCCAGGAGCTCTACGATGCTGTGGGGGTCCGCGCCGTGGATGATTTCACCGTAGAGTTCACCCTGGAGTACGGAGCCGGCTTCTTCCCGCAGATCGCCAGCATGTGGATCGCCCGCCCGATGCCCCAGTGGATCATCGAGGAGAAGGGTGAGCGCTGGATCGAGCCGGGCTTCATCCAGACCAACGGTCCATACGTGATGACCGAGTGGGTCCACGGCGATCACCTGACCTTGGAGAAGAACCCGCTGTGGTACGGCTGGGAGGAGCTTGCCGACGAGGCCGGGAACATCGAGAAGGTCTACGGTGTGATGATCGAAGAAGCCTCGACGGCCTTCGCCCTCTACGAGGACAACGAGCTGGACACGGCAGGTGTGCCGCTGGACCAGATCGAGCGGGTGAAGGCGGACCCGCAGCTCAGCAAGGAGTTCGTCAACACGCCCATCAACTGCACCTACTACTACGGCTTCATCACCAAGAAGCCGCCCACGGATGATGTCCGGGTGCGCAAGGCGCTCTCGATGGGCATTGACCGCAAGACCTTGGTCGAGACGGTGACCAAGGGTGGGCAGATCCCGGCCAACGCCTTCACCAACCCCCTGAACTTCGGCTCCCCGGCCCTCGATCCCGACATTGCTCCGTGGGCACTGCCGGAGGATATGGGCGGTTGGGGCTACGAGAAGGCCGTTGCCGAGGGCAAGAAGCTCCTGGAGGAGGCCGGCTACCCCGACGGCGAGGGGCTGGACATCCTGCTGATGCACAACGTCAGCGAGGGGCACGCCCGGATCGCCCAGGCCATCCAGGCAATGTGGAAGAGCGCCTACCCGAAGATCAACGTCACCATCGAGACCCAGGAGTGGCGGGTCTACCTGAAGACCATTGATCGGGAAAGCCCGCTGGAGGACAAGCCCAACGTCTATCGGCTGGGCTGGTGCGCCGACTACCCGCACGCCAACAACTGGATCCACGAGGTCTTCCATCCCACCGAGGGGGCCAACGAGCCTCTCATCAGCGAGGATGACCCCCAGGTTGGCGAGGCGGTGGCGAAGTTCGCCCAGCTGACCAAGCAGGCCCAGGTCGAGCCCGATCCGGAGAAGCAGAAGGAGCTCTACAAGGAGGCCGAGCGGCTCTTCGTGGACGAGATCGTAGGCATCGCCCCCATCTACTACTACACCCGTGTCGCCGTCGGCAAGCCGTGGCTGGATCGGGTCTGGGGTGACCCCGGTCGGCTCCACATCTGGAAGTGGAAGATTGACTGGGAGGCCAAGAAGGCGGCTATGGGCAAGTAGCAACCGCACCCTATCGGTGGCTGTGGGTCTTGATGGACCCACAGCCACCGCTCACCTGCCTGCCCCCCCTTGACGAGGCGAGGACCGAATGACCCGATATATCGTCCGACGCATCTTGTGGTTCATCCCTGTGCTGTTCGCTATCGCGCTGGTCACCTTTGTGCTGGCCCGAGCGATGCCAGGAGGCCCTTTCGACTTCGCCGGAGACCGTAGCTTGCCCCCCAGCGTGGTGGCGAATCTGGAACGCAAGTACCACCTGGACTGGCCCCTCTGGAAGCAGTTCGCTGCCTGGCTGTGGGACCTCCTGCACGGAGACCTGGGTCCCTCCTTCCGCTACCGCTCCCTGACCGTCAACGACATCATCAAGCAGACCTTCCCGGTCTCCTTCCAGTTGGGCATTCTCTCCCTAGCCTTGGCCCTGATCATCGGGATACCAGCAGGTACCCTAGCGGCCCTCAAGCACAACACCTGGGTGGACTACTTTAGCTCCTTCATCGCCATCCTAGGCGTTTCCATCCCCAACATCGTCCTCGCCCCCTTCCTCATCTGGGCCTTCGGCCTCAAGCTGGGCTGGTTCCCGGTCGCCCGGTGGGGAGCCGACTACACCCAGTTCTACCTGGGGTTCATCCCTCCGATGACCTCAGACTTCTGGAAACACGCGGTGCTTCCTACCGTGGCTCTGGGGACCGGGCTCTCGGCCAGCATCGCCCGGCTGACGCGAGCCAGCCTGCTGCAGGTTATCCGGGAGGACTACATCCGCACGGCCCGGGCCAAGGGGCTGCGAGAGCGCACCATCATCATCGTCCACGCGATGAAAAACGCCCTCATCCCTGTCGTCACCGTGCTCGGCCCTCTCTTCGCCGCCATCGTCACAGGGACCTTCGTGGTTGAGCAGATCTTCGGCATCAGCGGTATGGGGCAGCACTTCGTGGACAGCGTCAACAACCGGGACTACCCCATCGTGATGGGGACGACCCTGCTCTACTCCGTGCTGCTGGTTGTCGCTAACCTGGCGGTGGACATCACCTACGCCTGGCTGGATCCCCGCATCCGCTACGAGTAGGCTCGTGAGAGAAGCCATTCTCCCTCAAGGCAGGAGGCGCTATGGCTGCTGAAGCGACACCGCAAGAGGTAGCTCAATTGCGATTGGAGGAGGCCGTCCGGCGTGGGCGCAGTCCCCTGGCCGATGCCTGCCGGCAGCTTTTGAAGAACCGCGTCGCCGTCATCAGCGGCATCTTCCTCATCCTCCTCGTTCTAGTCGCCATCTTCGCCGATACCACCGTCATCGCCTTCTTCACCGGTGGAGAGGTCCGTCCCCTCCTGGCTCCCTATCACTTCGCCGAGGTCAACTTCCGCTACCACGATACCGGTCTCTTCACCCGGACCGAGGACGGCAAGTTCTACCTCCTGGGCGTGGATTACCTGGGCCGTGACATCCTGAGCCGAACGCTGTATGGCACCCGGGTGTCGCTCTCCGTGGCCTTCGTGGCGGCCTTCGTGAGCCTCGTCGTGGGCATCACCTACGGCCTCATCTCAGGGTACTCCAGCACCCGCGTGGACAACCTGATGATGCGCTTCGTGGATTTCCTCTATGGCTTCCCTCTCATCATCTTCATCATCCTGATGCAGGTCTACTTCAAGGCCCTCTCCCGGCGAGGTGGCGGTGGGGGGATCGCCAATCTCTTCATCAACATTGACAAGGCGATGGGCGGGATGTTCTTCCTCTTTATCGCCCTGGGCCTGGTCAACTGGCTGGGTATGGCCCGCATCGCCCGCGGCCAGACCCTCTCCTACAAGGAAAAGGAATTCGTCGAGGCAGCCCGGGCCGTCGGAGCCACCAACCGGCGCATCATCTTCCGCCATCTGCTGCCCAACATCCTGGGCCCCTGCATCGTGGCGGAGACCCTGGCCATCCCCGGCTACATCTTTCTGGAAGCCTTCCTCAGCTTCATCGGCCTGGGCGTCAACCCGCCCACCCCCAGTTGGGGGCTGATGATCTCGGAGACCTATCAGGCGCTGCGGACTTACCCCCACGAAGTCTTCGTGCCGGCCCTGGCGCTGACGCTCACCACCTTGGCCTTCAACTTCCTGGGCGATGGCCTCCGCGACGCCTTCGACCCCCGACTACGGGGGGAGTAGCCCCACGACCTTCGTAACTGTTCACCCTCCCGCAGGTTAGGTGCGTTTCCGACGCGAAACCGTGCTTCAAACAGCCCATCGGGGCTGAAAGCGCCCTCGACCGGTGACCTGCGGGAGGGTATCCCTATCCCCGTCGAGCCACCCTCCGGCCCGGGCGCCCGGCAGGCCGCCGGGCCGAACCGTTTTAGGGAGCCCTATGGACATTCGACGATGCCTCCAAATCTGCACCCTCCTGCTGACCGCGGCCCTGCTCTCCACGGCGGTGGGATGCCGCTCCTCAACGGTCCCCCTCGGCAAGATCGCCTTCGAGTCCTACCGCGATGGCAACGCCGAGGTCTACATCATGGACGCCGACGGTTCCAACCTGGTGAACCTGACCAACAACCCAGCCTATGACGGGACACCGAGCTGGGCACCCGATGGTCAGCGGATCGCCTTCACCTCGGAACGGGAGGGCTCCCCGGACATCTACGTGATGAAGGCCGATGGGACGGAGACCACCCGCCTAACCGATGGGATCGGGTTCAACGTGGTGCCGGCCTGGTCGCCCGACGGCTCCCAGATCCTCTTCTCCTCCAACCGCACCTATTACGAGCCCACCGAAGGGGGGAGCATCGAGGTGACGGCCAACACGAAGCTGTGGACGGTGGGGGCTGATGGCCGTGACCTCACCCGCCGCACCAGCCAACTGGGGCTCGATATGTACGGGTCCTGGTCTCCCGATGGGCAATCCATCGTCTTCATGAGCGTTCGCGATGGGAATCCCGAGATCTACGTCCTGGGGCCTGACCACACCGAAGTCAACCTGACGAACAACCCGGCTCAGGATATGAACCCGGCCTGGTCGCCTGACGGCTCAAAGATCGCCTTCATGAGCGACCGGGAGGGCAATATGGAGATCTACCTGCTCGATCTGGCCGATGGGACGCTGACCAACATCACCCGCAATCCGGCCAACGATGGCGATCCCGCCTGGTCCCCCGATGGCTCGAAGATCGTCTTCGTCTCCGACCGGGATGGCAACCCCGAGATCTACGTGATGAATGCTGACGGTTCCAACCCAATCCGCCTCACCAACCACCCCGCCGATGACATCCATCCCCAGTGGCAGCCCGCAGGCCGATGACCGCCTTAAGAGAACAGGCCGGGCGCTCACGCCCGGCCTGTTCCGTGATGGCCCCCTCTCGACCTCTACGCCGCTACAGGAACCCGCTCCTGCACCGGCACTCCCACCTCCAGCGGCACCAGCTCCCGCTTCATCACCCGCAGCGCCTGCTCCGGGTTCACCCGTCCGTAGAGCCCGCCCAGGATGCTGACCAGGTAGCGGGCATCCATCAGCACCGGCCCCGTGGGGCGCAGCACCTCCGGTTCCTCGGGATTGTAGAGCACGCCGCCGGCGATGAGGGCCAGGTCCTCCTCATAGCCCGGCTCCCGATCGCGGTACTTGTGGTAGATGGTCCCGCCGATGAGCAGGACCGTCACCGGCTGGTTGAAGAAGTTGACGCCGTACTGGAAGAAGTAGGCCTCCGTCTCCTCCACCCGTCCGGCGTGCTTGCGCGTCGTCACCGCCATGATCTCCCGGGCCAGGAAGGAACGGGCGGCGTTCTCCAACGCCGTCCGGGGCACCGTGTGGGGGTTCTCGCTGAGCCAGGTCAGGTAACGGTCCAGGTCCACCCGGTACGAGCCGTTGTCGCTGCGCACAAAGCGGCGGAACTGGTCGTGACCCGGCCCGAACTCCAGAGGGAACCGGCGCGCCAGGTAGCGGCTCAGGTCCCGGGCCAGCGACCCGTCCTGGAAGCGGCTCAACTCCTTCACGTTCTCGGCGTTGTAGCTCAGGCCGTACTTCCCCTCCACCCGCCGGTAGACCAGAGGCGTGTTGGGCGTCTTCAGGATCGTCCGCTTCACCCGGCGTCGGGGATCGTCGCCGGGGAAGAGGTAGAGGGGGTTGTCGGCAACGTGGGAGTAGAAGTCCGTCGTCGCGCCGCCGATGTCCAGGGCCAGGATGTTGCCCAACCCTTCCTCGCTGCCATACCCTTGGGCCAGCAGGTTGATCCCCAGGAAGGCCGCCCGAGGGGTGGGGATGAAGGGAGCATCCATATAGGCCTCGACGACATCGAACCCCTTGGCCCGGATGATCACCGTCTGGAAGAGCTCCCGCAGGGCCTCGTTGACCGCCTCAATGTGGAACTCGTTGATCTCCGGCATCACGTTGGGCGTCACGCGGACGTCCACACCGTGGGCGCGGAAGATGCGCTCCACCTGTCCGCGCACGTCCTGGTTGCCGGCGTAGACCACCGGCACGCCGTAGTCGGTGTAGGTGGCGTAGCGGGCCGCCTCCGCCAGCATCCGGGCGTTGTGGAGTTGGGTCTCGGCGTCGCCCCCCTGGTCGGTGCCGCCGGCCAGCAGGATGATCTCCGGCTGGTCCACCTCGTAGATGGCCCGGGCCTGCTCCGGCGTCAACGGCCCCTCGTAGCTGCCCACCAGCTTGGCCCCCGCCGTCAGGGCTGCCAGCTCGGCGGCGAAGCCGGACTCCTCTTTGACCAAGGCCACGGTGGCGACCTTGAGCCCTCCCTTGGCGCTGGAGCAGGGGAGCCGCACCGCGAACTCGTCCATCTTCTGGGCCAGCGGCTTCCAGTCGCCCCGCTCCCGACAGGCCTCCAGCACCCCCAGCCCGTGGGCCAGCCCGATGCGGATGTCCTCCACGGTGGTGGGCACGTAGCGCAACTCGAAGGTCTCCTGCCGGGTGTCAAAGAGGCCGATCTTGGTGAAGGTGCTTCCAAAATCCACCACCAGGACCCGCTCGTCGGCCAGCCCGGTGACGCCGATCCCTCTACGGAACTGGGCCACCGTCTCCTCGTCCAGCCGCTCCACCTCGGCGTCGTCGGCGATGAAACTGACGTGTTCGGCGTGGCTGATCTCCCGGTCGAAGTACCAGGGGAAGTGCTGGCGCACCAGGTCCACCCGCTCGAACTCGCTGCCCACCGGGATGCCGTTCCAAGCCTCGATGCGACACATCCCATCCACCACCTTGGTGCGGCAGCCCCCCGCCAGCTCGTAGCGTCGGTCCACCACGGTGATGTGCGGCCCCTGGTAGAGGCCGATCTGGAGCCCCAGGTCCAGCGTATCGGCGGCGATGAGGCCGCAGGTGCCCGTCAGGTAGTTGGCCTCGTCTATGAAGCTGAGAAGCATCGTCCCGAAGTTCCGCTCCGGGTCCTCCTCCGGCTCCCGGGCCCAGGCCCAAAAGGTCTCCGGCGTGATGGGGCCGACGTAACCGCCCAGGATGGCTCCGTGGAGCAGATTGTACATCGCCCCTTCCTTTAGTTCCCGCTTGCGAGCTTTCAGGACCGGATCGGCCCAGATGTCGGGCACGGCCCCTTTGGCGAAGTCCCAGCAAACCTGGTGGACGATCTCGCAGGCCTCGATGATGTCCTCGGCCGTCGCCTCATGGTGGGCCTCCGAGTGAGTGACGACGTGGAGGATGTCGGGCTCCATGTAGAGCTGGGTATAGACGCCGAAGGCGAGGTGGCCCTTGGCCTGGTTCAGGTTGGGGGGAAAGCTGGGCAGGCCGGAGCGGGTCTGCCGGATGATGTGGAAGTCGAAGTGGCGGGTCAGGGGCTCGATCAGCTCGTAGGCCGCCTTCATCTTCGCCAGATCGTCCAAGGCGGAGATGGTCGGCGGCAGTTCGAACATCATCTGCATCACGTAGTGGCGGATCCCTTTCTTCAGGGCGATCACGGCGCAGAGGACGTGGTCGGTGACCTGCATGTCGTCGCTGGCGTAGCGGAGCCCCCACTGGTGGGGATCGTTGATCTCCAGGGGTTTGCCCTGCTGAGCCCACCACTCGATGACGCGGAAGTGCTCGTCGAAGGCGTCCCGGATGCTGAGCGGTCCCCGCCCGTCCAGTTCGTTGTAGAAGAAGATGGGCACCGCCGGGAAAGCGATGTTGAGGTGCTCCTCCCACAGCCTCGCCAGCTCCAGCAGTTCGTCGGTGCCCGTGTAGATGCGGGTGAGGGGGTGATTGCCCCGCCGGGTGGCTGCCTTCAGCCGCTTCAGGTCCTCGACACTGCGGATGGGAGCCCCACCTTGGCCAGCCAGGTAGCGGTCTGGGTCCTCCTCGCCCCGGATGAACTTGGCCAGGAGCTCCTGGGAGGTCTGGTCGGGAGCCAGGGAGACGATCTCCAGCACGCCGGCGTCGGCCAGCTTCTGGACGGCCTCAATGGTAGGGCCGATCGTCTCAGCCGCGATGCCGATGTGGGCCCGGATGGCGGGGCGGCTCTCCCGCTCCTGCACCTGCCGGATGCGCTCGACCAGGTTGTCGGACCAGGCCATCGGCCCCTCCTGGTGGGCCGGCGGCAGCTCGTGGGCGAAGCGCTCTAGCTCTTCCATCGTGATGAAGTCATCGGCCACCAGTTCGAAGAAGCCTTGGAAGGAGGTCCGGTCCCGGTAGGCCTCGGCCAGCGCCTCCAGGTCGTAATGCTGCTCCTCCTCGCGGGTGAAGCGATCCGGCTCTAGAGGCAACCCCGTCATCGCCCGCACCACGTTGGCCGCCGGCCGCAGCCCGCCGAAGGCGTAGCGGATGCCGCTATCGCGGGGGTGCAGACCGTACCGGGTCGCCAGCTCGATGAACTCTCCGATCAGTCGGTCCACGTGCAGGTCGCCCAGGCGCATCGAGACGCCCACCACCTCGGGCCGGGCCTCCCGAATCTTGTTGATCACCTCCCGGATGGGAACGGCCGGCCCCAGCTTGACGGAGACGTAGCCCAGCCCCTGGTCCTCCATCCAGTCGGCAAAGGTTTCCACGCCCAGGTTGTGCACGCACTTGCCGATGGCCCCTACCATCACCCGCCGCTTCCGTCCGGGTTCTGGAGGCTTATCCTCGGCTGCTGCTGCTTCCTTGGGTCGTCCGTTGTCCTTCGTCATCGTCCTACCTCGTTTTGGTTGCAAGTTGCAAGGCACAAGAAGCCAATTCGCGCCGTATCTATTCAGCCTACCCTCCCGCAGGTCACCGGTCGAGGGCGCTCTCAGCCCCGATGGGCTATTTGACCTACGGTTTCGCGTCGGAAACGCGCCTAACCTGCGGGAGGGTGAACCGTTACTTCGCCTAACAAAAGTTATCGGGGAGGGGCACGGTCGGCGCCCCTCCCCGGGCCTCCAGCGCTGGCCCGTCTCCCCTTGGCGCCCGTCAGGCTTGAACCGGCACCCGGGCCGCCGGGAGGACGTAAGAGGGCACCTCTTCCTGACCCTTGACCACCGCCTCCAGCGTCTCCAGATGGTAGCGCTGGGGCGCACGGGAAGCCCCCAGGTCCCGCCCCTGCAGGTGGCCGTTGACCAGGTACTCCCGGGCAAGACGGGCCTGGGCCCAGCCGATCACCTGGTCCATTGTGGGCGTGGCGACGCCGGCCAGTTCGGCGATGCCCCGGGTGACGACCAGGCCGTAGGGCACGTCCTCCGAGAGGTAGCGGGCCCGGAAGTCCGGCACCAGCCCGTCATCGGCGCGGCGCATCGGAACGTTGAGGCCGGCGTAGCTGCGGTTGGTGACCAGGCAGCTCTGGAGCGTCGAGGGATCGGTAATGGTGTCCCGGTACGACTCCCGCAGCCACTCGTCCAAGGGGCGCACCGCCGAGAGGTCCAGATGGGGGAAGCGGTGCTCCAGCACCTCCCGCAGGGTCTGGACCTCGTCGCTCAGCTGCTGCAGGATCTGGGCAGTGGGGCCGTCCACGGCCTGGTAGAAGAGGGGGGCCTTGGCGTAGGGGTGACCATCCCAATTCCGGAACATCCCGTACATCACACCGGGGTGGATCAGTTGCCCGGTGTTGGCCAGCGTGATGCTCAGGAAGTTGGGGATGGGCTGCAGGCGCACCCCCAGGAGGTCGCTCAGCCGACGGGCTACCTTGCCGGCATAGTGGGGCGGCCAAGTGGCCAGGTCCACCCGCTTCTTCGTCCCCAGGAGCGCCACCTCCTCGCCGTAGGTGCGGAGGCGGCAAGCCCAGGGCAGTGTCTGCAGGCCAAAGAGGATCAGCGAACTCCCTTTCTCCCCCAGGACGTCAAAGGCGCACCAATCGAAGCCGCCCCGAGCGGGAAGGGCGCCCACCCAGGCCCCCTCGTCCAGGTAGGGTGCGATGTCGCGCAGGACGATCTCGTGGGCGAAGGCGGGCAGCGCCAGCATCACCAACCCCGAACCGGGCACCACCTGGGCTGGATCGGCACTGACCCGGTGGGGACGTCCCGCCCACCGCTCCTCGGCGGCAACCACGACGATCCCCCCACGACGGGCGATGCCCTGGCGCATCCGCTGGGCCTCATCGCCGTAGGGGGCGTAAACGTTGACCCGCAGTCCCGGACGGGTGGAGAGCAGGCCGGCCAACAGATGGGCGGCATTGCCCCCCCCGCAGATGGTGACCTGCAGGTCCTCGTCCCCAGGACCGGTGGACCAGGTCTGGGGCACGGCCTCACGATATGGCGTCTCGGTTTCCCTTGATCCTCGCATCTTCCTCACCTCCTCGATGAAACATGACCACAACGCCCTCATCGGCAACGCGCAACGGTTCACAGGTCGGCCTGGAAAGGGAAAAGGGCCCGACGCAGGCCAGACCCTGCGTCAGAGCCTCATTCGCCCTGCGCGTTGGCCGTCAGAGCCTGAGCAAAGGGAGCCCTCGGCGCACGAGGCACCCGGCGGTTGGGCTCAATCCGTTGGGTAAGCTTAGGGGAGAGAAAAGTGGCCCTCTTCACATCCCACCGGGGAGCGGTGGGCAGAACCGTGGGGACAGGCAGTGGCAAGATCAGCGGGGAGAAGATCGTGGGGCGAGTCCGAAGGCAGCTCGATCTCGGCGGTGGTCCCGACATCCACCGGCCCGCCAGTTGGGCCGGCCCAACCCTAGATAGGGGATCCTCTTTCTCCAACATTGCCCGTCACTCCTATTGTCAGCCGCTCCCTCGCCACCCCATCTCGGTTCCAGGGAGCATCCTGATCCGTCCGTAGCGCAAAACCCGCGCGGAATTATACCACAAACGTCAGGAATAGCAATAGGTTTCTGGGGCGACCGTCACGAGTTTGGGACATCATTCTGAGTTGCCTCCAAAGGCCAGACAACGCTCAGGCCGGCGCAAAGGGAAGCCATCGGCACCTGGCTGATGTCGTAGCCGGCCAACTCCAGCGGGCAC
>Ga0256830_1000763_pt1 | contig 24113 bp, 21 predicted proteins | sample 128326metaG_FD_190537 | JGI IMG/M metagenome (GOLD analysis project Ga0256830, IMG submission 190537) | Hydrothermal vent microbial communities from Lau Basin, Pacific Ocean - 128-326 | ecosystem: Environmental > Aquatic > Marine > Hydrothermal vents | place: Pacific Ocean: Lau Basin | collected... | reverse complement strand
TCCGGATTGGGCGTGACAACTTGATGTTGTTTTCCGTCCTTTAAAAATCGCTTTATTTTTTCAAGGATTTCTTTTTTGTTTAACGTTGATATATTGACTCCCAGAATACTGATAATGTTAACCGTATGGCTCATATTTTGTTGAAACTAATCACTTTTACGCCGCCCGTTTAACGCCGGAGAATCGCGATAAAATTTAAGGCCGCGCCGATATTGGCGGAATGTTTTATGGTTTTATTATACTTTAAAACCACGCTTTTGACAAATACTTATTCTTATAGTATGGTGGAAATATTCATATCGCGCGCTTATTAGTTGTTTTTTCGCAAACCATTAAAAAAAGGAGGGCGTTATGCGAGAAATGGCCAAGGACAGCGGCTTCAATATGGAACGGATAGGCCGCAAAATCAAAAAGAATTGCGAGACCGCCGACGAAGCCAGGAGGTATTTTTACGAAATTTTTTTATCATCATTGGCGAAACCGCAATCCCGCTTAAGCCAAATTGAAATCATAGCGCGGGACCCTGTCTTGGTCGCCAATTTATTGGCGGAAGCGGAAATAAATTGATTTTTCCGTTTGAGGCGCTTTCTTTGAATTTCAAAGAGGCGCCTTTTGTTTTTGCCGATTTTTTGCTAAACTGAAATTAAGCGACAAACATAATATGCGTGAAGCCAAATTCTACAAAAAAATAAACGAATCAACCGTGCAGTGCCGATTATGCCACCATTTTTGCGCGATCAGAAACGGCGAAGTCGGAAATTGTTCGGCGCGCAAAAATCAAAACGGAAAATTGTATTCCCTTGTTTACGGTTATCCGGTCGCCATAAACATTGATCCGGTTGAGAAAAAGCCGTTGTTTCATTTTATGCCCGGAAGTTTTACTTATTCACTGGGAACTATGGGATGCAATTTCCACTGCAAAAACTGCCAAAATTGGGATATCAGCCAAGAAAAATTCATTAAAGAAAAAGAAAAGAATATGGAATATTTTTCTCCGGAAAAAATAGTGGAGGAGGCGCTGGGCAATGATTGCGAATCCATTTCATACACCTATAACGAGCCGACTATTTGGGCGGAATACGCCTTGGATATTATGAGGCTGGCGCGGGCGAACAATCTAAAAAATATCTGGGTGTCCAACGGTTTTATGTCCGATGAATGCCTTGAGGCCGTAATCCCCCACCTTGACGCCGTTAACATTGACATTAAATCGTTTGATGACGAATTTTATAAAGAAAACATCGGCGCGCGGTTTAAGCCGGTTTTGGAAAATTGCAAAAAAATCAAGCAAAGCAATATTCATCTTGAAATTACCACACTAATAATTCCAACATTGTCGGACAATACGGAGATGCTTAAAAAAATCGCCGATTTTATAGTTTCCGAGCTGGACAGCGATGTCCCTTGGCATATTTCCAGGTTTTCGCCGGATATATCATGGAAATTGCGAAAACTGCCGGAAACAACCGAAGGCATAATTTACGCGGCTTACGAGGTTGGAAAAGAAGCCGGGCTAAAATATGTTTATACCGGCAATCTTCCCGGGGATCAAAGAGAAAACACTTACTGCCCCAAATGCGGCGAACTGGCCATCCGCCGCCTCGGCTATGAAATTGAACGGCTTGATAATCACGGCCGCTGTTCGCAATGCGATAAAAATTTGGACATTATAGAATAAAAATTCTATAATGTCTCATAAAAAAAAGCGCCGACAAGTCGGCGCGTATGAGTTAACCGCTGATTTCGCTCAGTAAGCATGATGGCATGTATAGCACAAAATGCCATTAAATTCCGTAAAAATTTGGCCGCACCCCAGGCATTGGAAATGCTGTTTTTCGTCCAAAAAACCAACTTCCACGAGAATAAATCCTGTTTCCTCTCGGCAATGTGGACATTTTTTTCTCATTTCCATTTTTACGCCACCTCCTTTTATTTTGGTTTTTGTGAATTTTCAAGACAAAGAGCGTAATACGGACAAACTCATAGCATTAATCTAGATTTTAACATACGCATAAGAAATTGCAACCAGTCTTGACATATTTTAAGCCGTATTATATATTTATAATATAAATTAGCACTCTTCCATCACGAGTGCTAAAAACCGCTTAAGTCTGCATAATAAATTTAGAAATTAACCCATAAACCATAAGCTAAAAATATATGAACTTATTTGATAAATTTACCAGTAAATCGCAAGAAGCGATTATAAACGCTCAAATTATCGCGCAAGACCACGGACAGAAGCATATTGAGGCTCTGCATATACTTGCGGCCCTCCTTGAGCAACCGGAAAGCATAATCAATCCCGTACTGGAAAAAATGAATATTCCGCCAAAGATGATTCATGAAAAAACATTGGCGGAAATTGAAAAATTACCCAAGGTTTCAACTGCCGGCGGCTCCAATGTCGGCGTAGTGCAAGGAACGGCCGAGGTGGCTATGGTTTTGGAAATAGCCAAAAAAGAAGCCGACAAGATGGGAGATGAATATATTTCCACGGAACATATTTTGCTTGCCGTAATAGGCGTTAAATCGCGAGCGCAGGAAATACTCGTTAACGCCGGAGTTGAATACAACAAAATACTTCAAATATTGTCCGAAGTTCGCGGCGGCGAAACAATAGACACTCCGGAACCGGAAGCAAGGTACAAGGTCTTGGAAAAATACACGCTTAATCTTACCGAGTTGGCGCGAAAGAAGAAACTTGATCCGGTTATCGGCAGAGACAAGGAAATAAGGCGAATTATGCAGGTTTTAAGCAGGCGCACAAAAAACAATCCCGTGCTTATCGGCGAGGCCGGAACGGGCAAGACCGCCATCGTGGAAGGATTGGCGCAACGAATTGTGGACGGAGACGTGCCGGAAACGCTGAAAAACAAAGAACTAATCAGTCTGGACATCGGCTCCCTCGTGGCCGGCGCCAAGTTCAGGGGCGAGTTTGAGGATCGGCTCAAAGCGGTTATTCGCGAAATAAAATCGCAAGAAGGGCGTATTATATTATTCATTGACGAATTACATACCCTTGTCGGCGCCGGCGGCGGCGGCGAGGGCGCCATGGACGCCTCCAATATGCTGAAACCGTCTTTGGCGCGCGGCGAATTGCGCACCATAGGCGCGACCACCACCAAGGAATATCAAAAATATATTGAAAAAGACGCGGCGCTGGAAAGAAGGTTTCAGCCCATATACGTATCCGAGCCGAGCATTGAAGACACCGTGGCCATACTGCGCGGCATTAAGGAAAAATACGAGGTGCACCACGGCGTGCGCATTACCGATGAAGCCGTGATCGCCGCCGCCAAGCTTTCCGCCCGCTACATCACCGACAGATTCTTGCCGGATAAAGCGGTTGACCTGATTGATGAAGCCACATCGGCCTTGCGTATGGAAATAGATTCTTCTCCCGCCGAATTGGACAGCTTAAAACATCAGATTAAACGGTTGCAAATAGCCAAAGCGGGACTGGTTAAGGATAAAAACAAAAAATCGGCGCAAAAATTAAAAGAAATAGAAAAAGAGCTTTCTCAGCTTACCGAAAAAGCCAACCAGCTTGAAATCCATTGGAAAAACGAAAAAGACAAAATCAGCAAAATAAGAGAATCAAAAAGAAAGATAGACGAGCTTAAAGCGCAGGCGGAAATCATAGAGCGCCGGGGCGATGACTTGACTCGCGTGGCCGAAATACGCTATAGCCAAATTCCGGAATTGGAAAAAGAAATCAAGAAACAAGAAAAAGAATTGGCCGAAATTCAAAAAAACGGGCAAAGAATCTTAAAGGAAGAGGTTGACGAAGAAGATATCGCCAAGGTGGTTTCTCGCTGGACGGGAATTCCGGTCGTAAAAATGCTGGAATCCGAAATAAAAAAACTGGCGCACGCGGAAGAAGAATTGAAAAAACGAGTGGTTGGGCAAAACGAAGCGATAAGGCATGTCGCCAACGCCTTAAGACGTTCCCGCGCCGGCATTAGCGAGGAAAAAAAGCCGATCGGTTCGTTTTTATTCGTCGGTCCGACAGGCGTGGGCAAAACAGAACTTGCCAAAACTTTGTCGGAGTTTATGTTTAACAACGAATCGGCCTTGGTCAGGCTGGATATGAGCGAATTCATGGAAAAGCATTCCGTGGCGAAAATTATCGGATCTCCTCCCGGGTACATCGGACACGAAGAAGGCGGGCAATTAACGGAAAAAATCAGGCGACGCCCTTACAGCGTAATTCTTTTTGACGAGATTGAAAAAGCCCATCCGGAAGTATTTAACATACTCCTGCAAATCTTGGACGACGGACGGCTCACCGACGCCAAGGGTCGCATCGTCAACTTTAAGAACACCATCATTATTATGACATCAAACCTCGGCAATGAGGTCATCAAGGAATATTCAATCGGCTTTGCGGATAACTCTTGCGAAAAAGAAGCGAGAAAAATGCGTGACAGCGAGATGAAGGAAAAAATAGACAAAATCCTTCAAGATCATTTTAAGCTGGAATTCTTAAACAGAATTGATGAAATAGTGATATTCAAAAGCTTAAACAAGGAGGCGCTGGCCAAAATCGTTGATTTGGAATTGGACAAGGTCAAGCAACGCTTAAAAAACAAGGACATCAGCATTAAAATAGAAAATAGGGTTAAAAAAATGCTGGCCGAAAAAGGATACGACACCACTTTTGGCGCCCGCCCGCTCAAAAGAATAATCCAGAGTATGATTTTGGACGAACTTGCTCTGGAAATCATAGAAGGAAAGATAAAGGAAGGCGATAAAGTGGTGATTGACTTGGGCGTTAGGGATAAGGTTGTGATGAAGGTGAAATAGGCTAAAATTTGAATAAAAAAAGGCGAGAATTAAATTTCTCGCCTTTTTTGTTGATGTATGTTGAAATTTATAGTATACTACTAATATGTTTAAAGCGCGTAAAACAAAACCATTGTTTTTGCCGATTATCCCGGTTATAATTTCCGGGCTGCTGTTTGCCGCCGCCGCCAAGGCGGGCGATAATTTTAACCCGAATTATATTATCAGTGATTCTGAAATACTTGATTATAATTCAATGGACTTGAACTATATTCAAGAGTTTTTGGAAAGCAAGGGGTCGTATTTGGCGAACTACTCGGCTCCGAACGCTTACGGAACAATCAAGACGGCGGCGGAAATTATTTATGACGCGGCCGCGAATAACTATAACTGCGATAACGCCGATCTTAGCGCCAACCCCACGGAAGCGGAAAGGAAGTTGAAATGCGAAAGGATTACGACCGTAAGCCCGAAGTTTCTTTTGGTTTTATTGCAGAAAGAGCAAAGCTTGATTGAGGACGCGAATCCGAAACAAAGCCAGCTGGACTGGGCGACCGGCTACGGATGCCCTGACGGCGCGGCATGCAACGCGCGCTGGAAAGGGTTTGGGAAGCAAGTCAACAGCGCGGCCTTGCAGTTTTTGGATTATATGAAAAATCCCGATTTCTACACTTACAAGGTCGGTAAAACATATAATTTCTCAAATCCTTACTCAACAACCAAAAAAGAAACAACCGCGGTAACGCCGGCAAATCGGGCAACCGCCGGTTTGTACAATTACACGCCGCATGTTTATAACGGCAATTATAATTTTTATAAAATATGGCAAAGGTATTTCGCCCGAGTTTACCCGGACGGTTCCCTGCTGCGAGCCGAGGGGGAGGTCGGAGTATGGCTTATTCAAAACGGTAAAAAACGCCCGTTTTTAACCAAAGGGGCTTTAACCAGCAGGTTTGATGAAAACAAAATAATAACGGTAAACAAGGCTGATTTGGATAAATACGAAAAAGGGGCGCCGATTAAATTTCCTCAATACTCTTTGGTTCGCTCCCCGCGAGGCACGATATTTTTATTGGTTGACGATAAACGCCGCGGATTCGCCAGCGGAGAGGCGTTTAAAAAAATCGGTTTTAGTCCGGAAGAAGTGATAAGCGCCAGTTGGGACGATATAAACGCTTATCGTGAAGGCGCGCCCATTACCGCGTCCTCCACTTATCCCACCGGCGCGTTGCTTCAAGATAAAACCACGGGCGGAGTTTATTGGGTGATTGAAGGGAAAAAATCCCCTATTTGGGACGCGGTGTTTTTGAAAACCAAATTTAAAAATAAAAAAATCATTTCCGCCACTCCCGAGGAATTGAGCAACTACGAAACAACGGATCCCGTTTTATTTGATGACGGAGAATTGCTAAAATCATCAATTTCCGCGGCCGTGTATCTTATCGCCAACGGAAAAAAACATCTGATTACCTCCGGAAAAGTATTTGAAGATTTGGGGTATAAATGGGAAAATATTATTAGCGTTTCACCCAAAGTATTGTATTTGTACGACAACGGGGAGCCGATTGCAAGCGCCGGATAAAGTTAAGATAATTATAAAGTTGACGAAGGAGAAAAGGAGGTTAAATATTGTTTTTTAACGCTTTACAAACTTTATAACTTTTAACTTTATAGCTTTCAACTTTATGTCTATCGTTTTCTCCGCCATAGTCCCCCACTCTCCTTTCCTTATTCCATCCATAGGAAGGGAAAACTTGGAGCTGCTTAAATCCACCGAACTCGCGTTCAAGAAATTGGAAGAAAATTTACGTTTAAGCGATGTTGAGACCATTGTTATTATTTCTCCTCACGGCGTAGTGCAATCCAATTCGTTTTCCATGAATTTATCACCGGAGTTTACCGTTAATTTTGAAGAATTCGGAAATCTTACCACGAAAATGCTATTGTCCGGCGACATCGGATTGGCGCATAAAATTCGGGAAAGAATGGAGACAAGGGCGCCCCTTCAAATGATCAGCGACTCCAATCTTGATTACGGTTCGGGGGTGCCGCTTTATTTGTTGTTAAAAGATACGCCCAACATTAAAATCATTCCTTTGTATTACTCCGGCCTTGATCTGGACGCGCATTTTAAGTTCGGACAATTACTGCAACGGGAATTTATGGTCAACAAAGAGCGTATTGGCGTCATCGCTTCCGGCGATTTATCACATAAATTAACAAAAAACGCGCCGGCCGGATATTCGGCCAAGGCGAAAAAATTTGACAAGATGTTGATTGAAAATTTAATCAAACAAAAAACGGAAAATATTTTAAAAATGAAAAGTGATTTCATCGCGGAAATTTCCGAATGCGGACTTAAATCAATACTAATACTCCTCGGAGTATTGGACGGAATGAAATATCGCTCGGAAATGCTGTCCTACGAAGCGCCGTTCGGAGTCGGATACTTGACAATGAATTTTAAACTGTAAAATAACGCCCAAAAGTGTTTTAAGGGCTTGTTCTCCGGCGCTATTTTCCGCCGACCACCTTAAAAAAATATTTCCACCTCTCCCCCGTCTTGCACAATTCTTTTGTGTCGTTTAAGCATCTCTCAATAAACGGCTTTGGGTTTTCTTTGCACACTTTAAATACCGCGCTTCTCTTAAAATTCGGCACTGCCAACTCTTTAATCACCCTCAAGGCCAAATCCTGCCAGGGATAAGCCGGCGGCTTCTTGCCCGCTTTTTTTGCGTTAAATATATCTTTGATATTTTCCGGTCCCTTGTTTATTTTCATACCTACAGTTTAGCACATTTTACGAACTTGCAAATAAGACTGCAATAAGTTAATATAAAATTATGCCGAACAAACTTAAAATAATCACAAATCCCGATCCAATTTTAAGGAAAAAATCAGCTGAAATTAGCCAAAAAGACATAAGTTCTCAAAAAATCAAAGAGCTTTTTTCGGATATGGGAAAAACAATGTTGGAGAGCGACGGAGTGGGGCTGGCCGCGCCGCAAATCGGAAAAAACATCCGTTTATGCGTAATAAACACCAAAAACGAATTAAAGTGCCTTATAAACCCCCGGATAACGAAAAAATCATGGGCTCGCGAATGGGGGGAGGAAGGATGCCTTTCAATCCCCAATGTGTTCGGGAAGGTGAAAAGGCATAAAAAAATCGCTTGCCAATATATTGATTTGGACGGCAAGCAGGCAAAATTAAGCGCCGACGGGCTGTTGGCGCGCGTAATTCAGCACGAGATTGACCATTTGGACGGGGTGTTGTTCATAGACAAAGCGAGAGACATTAAAGAACTTGGCGCTTATAAGCCGGGCAGGAATAATTCCTGAATTATAATTTCTAATTTCTGGTAAAATTTCAAATGCTTAGCGCTGAAATTAAAAAATATTTGGAAATTTAGCATTATTTAATTGGAAATTTTATGCGTTTTCCCGCGTCTATTCAAAGTTTAATCAATCATTTTTCAAAACTCCCGACCGTCGGCCCCAAAACGGCCGAACGGTATGTTTTTTATTTGCTGAAAAACCATTCGGATGAATTGCGGGAATTCGCCCGAAGTATGGCCGAACTGAAAGAGAAAACGACTGTTTGCCGAATATGCCTGTCCTACGCCGAAACCAACCCGTGTTCAATATGCGCCGATAATAAGCGAAACGGCGCGCTATTGTGCGTGGTCGCCGATACCCGCGATATGATTACGATTGAAGCCACCGGAAAATACAACGGAAGGTATTATGTCTTGGGCGGACAACTTAACGCCATTCTGGGGATTAAGCCGGAACAGCTTAACATAAAACAGTTGATGGAGAAAATAAAATCAGGGAGTATTAAAGAAGTAATTTTGGCTCTCAGTCCCAACCTTGAAGGCGAAACAACCTCAATGTATTTGGCCAAATTGTTAAAACCTTGCAAAGTCAAAATCACCCGTTTAGCCAAGGGATTGCCGATGGGGTCCGATCTGGAATATGCCGATGAGATGACGCTCGCCAACGCGTTAAAATACAGGAATGAAGTGTGACGCGAAAGCCAAAAAACCGAAGATAAAAAAAATAAAAAAACAAATACCGTTTTGTTTTGGTATTTGTTTTTTTATTCCTTGGTTTGGTTTATTTTGCTTATTAACCGGCAATGGCCGTAATCTCCACTTTCGTAAACGGCTGCCTGTGACCGATATTTCTTTTATACCTGGTTTTGCTTTTGTATTTGATTACCGACACCTTCTTGTCTTTACCTTGGTCCAGCACCTTACCTTCAACCTTGCCGCCGAGCGACGGGTTTCCCAATTTCACCTCCTTGCCGTCGGTGTCGGCAATCATTAAGGTTTCAAACGTAACCTTATCACCGGTTTTTTTGTCCAGTTTTTCTATTTTAAGGGCTTGCTTCTCTTTGACCTTATATTGTTTTCCTCCTGTTTTTATAACCGCGATTTTAGACATAGTATTGATTATAGTGAAATTTGCGCGAACGACTCCATTCCTTTCGGAAATTATGCCGCGTTTTCGCGAAATATCAACCAATTTTTTAACTTTACTTTATTATATTCTTTATATATTATTTCATTATTGGTTACTTTTTTTCTCCCTGTTAACGCGTAAACAAATTACACAATTATTGTATATAAAAAAATACCGTATGTCAAGAAATCACTTTTTTGTCAAAATGCCTGAATCCGGCCACAACCGCCAGCATTATTAAAATTAAAACGCTTAAAGCAAGTAATTTGCCCTTGCTTTGCAAAAATAACGCGCTTAACCCGAAGGAGGCGGCAAAAAAATAATACAGCAAAACAACCTTTCTCTGGCTTAACCCCAGGTCCAACAACCTGAAATGCAAATGTTTTCTGTCCGCGAACTTAAACGGATTCTTCCCGGCCAACACTCTCCTGGCTATCGTCCAAACAAGGTCCATAATCGGAATGCCCATAACCAACAAAGCGATCGCTATTTTGCCTCCGGAAATTACGGCCAATACGCCCAGAGCGTATCCAAGAAACAGCGACCCCCCTTCCCCCAAAAAAATTTTAGCCGGATGCCAATTAAAAACCAGGAAACCGAAACAAGCGGCGGCCAAAATCAAAGAAGCGACGCCGATGTCCGGCTGATAATATTTCGTCGTCATTGTAAACAAAAATATTATCATTCCGCCGATGGCCGTTACTCCCGCCACCAAGCCGTCAACTCCGTCCAATAATTTTGTCGTGTACATCATTCCCAAAAGCCAGAAAGTGATTAAAATCCCGGAAAACGCGCCCAGATATATGAAGCCGCCGGAAGGGTTTGTGATTTTTTCTATTCCGATACCGCCCGACAACACGGATGCTATGGCCAAAAGCGGAAAAATAATTTGAAATTTCGGCTTGATATTGTATTTATCATCCAGGTATCCGCCGATCATTAAAAAACAAGCGCCGGCAAAAAAACCGAGCCAATGACGCGCCTCCAAATCGCCCGCCAATATTTTATCGCGCGCGAAATAAAGAACGGCGAAAAAAGACAAAAAAATCGCCGCACCGCCGAGTAACGGCATTTTTGTTTTATGTATTTTTCGCCTCGGCCCCGGCAAATCAACAACATTAAGCCTAAGCGCCGCGCGCCTTGCCAGTATTGTCAAAAACAGCGACAACAGAAAAGTTAAAGAAAAAATTATAAAATATGATAATCGCATTTTATTTCAAGTTGGGCGTAAACGCGCGTTTACGCCCAACTTGCCGTTAAGGAATTTGAATATTTATCTGTTTTTTAAACGCGCGAAACTTAAGTCTAAATAACTCTTGCAAGTTTTCAATTTACAAATCATACCAAAGATCTGCCCGTCATTTCCGGCGGTTTCTCAAGGCCCATAATTTTTAAAATGGTCGGGGCGACATCGCTTAGTATTCCTTGCGGCTTTATCAAGCTTAAATCCCCTCCGGGCGCGTCTTGGACGCCTATGCTTTTCCCCTCAAATTGCCTTCCAACCACGATAAACGGCACCGGGTTGGCTGAATGCTCTTTATTGATGGTTCCGGTTTGCATATTAAATTCAACTTCCGCGTTTCCGTGATCGGCGGTTATTAAAACGCACCCGTCGCGAGCCAAAACCTGCCTGACGATTCTGCCTACGCATTTGTCAACGGTTTCAATCGCCTTGATGGTGGCTCTTATGTTTCCCGTGTGGCCCACCATATCGGCATTGGCGAAATTTACCAGTATGAAATCATACAAATCATCTTTAACCGCCTGAACCAGTTTGTCAGTCACTTCGTTGGCCGACATTTCCGGCTTTAAATCATAGCTGTCAACCGGCGGCGACGGCACCAGCTCATGCGTTTCTCCCGGCGATTTTGTTTCCTTTCCGCCGTTAAAAAAATAAGTAACATGCGCGTATTTTTCCGTTTCGGCTATCCTTAACTGCTTTAAACCGGCATTTGATATCACTTCCCCCAAAGTATTTTTAATTTCTTCCGGGGGGAAAGCGACTTCAATGGGCAAATCTTTTTCATACTCCGTAAAGCCGACAAAAAGCAAGTTTTTTAAATATTTCGGGCGCGCGAACTTATCAAATTCCGGCAAAACAAAAGCTTTGGTAATCTCTCTGGCGCGATCAGCGCGGTAATTAAAAAAGATAAGAGCGTCATTGTCGGCCACCAAACCTTCCCGGGAGCGAGGAGCGCCGTCTTTATTGATAACGGTTGGTACAAATTCTTCGTCGTATATTTTTTTCTTGTAACTTTTTTCTATCGCTTTTAGCGCCGTATCCTCCTTATTTCCCTCTCCTTCAGTCATGGCCAAATACGCCTTGGCTATTCTGTCCCAATGATTATCCCTGTCCATGGCGTAAAATCGTCCCGATATCGTCGCGATTTCGCCAACGCCATACTCCGCGATGCCGCGTTCAATGCTATTGATAAAATTAACGCCGCTGTTATAGGCCGTGTCACGTCCGTCTAAAATGGCATGGATATAAACTTTCTCCACTTTGTGTTCTTTGGCCATCACCAGCAACGCTTGCAGGTGGTCAATGGAAGAATGGACGCACCCGTTTGAAACCAGTCCCATCAAGTGCAGCTGAGAGTTGTTTTTCTTGGCGTGTTCCATCGCTTTAAGGAGCGCCTCGTTTTTGTAAAAACTGTTATCGCTTATCGCCTTATTTATTCTTGGCAAGCCCTGATAAAGAATTCTTCCCAGTCCCAAGTTAAGATGCCCCACTTCGCTATTGCCGGATTCTCCCCACGGCAAACCGACCGCCTCGCCGGACGCCATCAGGGTCATGGACGGATACTGGGCGGTAAGCTGTTTTAACGTTTGCGTGTCCGCCTGGCTAATCGCGTTGCCGCTATACGGCTGAGTAATGCCCCAACCGTCCAAAACGATTAACACGACCGGCTTGGGGCGGCTCGGTTGTTTGATGGTTTCTTCCATAGAGTAAAATTAATAAAAATAAAAAATAAAAATGCTTTGCTTTTATTTATTCTAATTTCCTTGTTTTTCTCATTTTTTATTTAATTAAGCTTTTTCCCGTCATTTCTCTTGGCTTTTTTATGCCAAGCAAGTCTAAAATCGTCGGGGCCACATCGCCCAAAATTCCGTCTTTTCTCAATTTTGTTTTATTTTTCAATCTTTTATTAACCAAAATAAACGGAACTTTGTTGTCGGAATGATTGGTAACGATTTCATCCGTTTTCAGGTTAATCATTTCCTCCACATTGCCGTGGTCGGCGGTTATGATAATCGTCCCGTCGGCGCGCAGGTATTGCTTGACTATTTTGCCCAAAAGCCTGTCAATTTCTTCGCAACATTTAACTCCCGCCTCCAAATTCCCGGTATGGCCAATCATATCCGGGGCCGCGAAGTTCAAGGCGGTAAAATCATATTTTTCGCGCTTAAGATTGTTGATTATCACTTCGGTTAATTTTTTAGAGCTCATGGCCGGAGTTTCATCATAAGACTTTACGTTCGGCGAAGGCAACACCATCCTTGCCTCTCCGTTAACCGGATCCGCGTATCCGCCGTTAAAAAAATAAGTCACGTGGGCGTATTTTTCCGTTTCGGCTATATACAGCTGGCTTAAATGTTCAAGTTGCATAGGCAAAGTTTTTTTTAAATCAACGCCGGGATAAGCGGTCAGTATATTGTCCAAATCCGGGCCGAAATCCGTCAGGGCGACAAAATGCAAATTTTTTAACACTTTTTTTCTCTTGAACGAACCGGGGTTTTTTTTGTTAAAGTCTTTTTGCGTAAAAGTTTTTGCCAGCTGCCTGGCCCTGTCCGACCTTAGGTTAAAAAAAATAACACTGTCATTGTCTTTTATCCTCGTGGACTTTTTGTCTTTTCCGGTTATGACATAAGGTATGACGAATTCATCGCTATCGCCCCTGTTATAGCTTTCCGTAATGGCCGCTTGCGGCCTGGGGGCGTTCGGACAACACCCAAGCGTTAGGGCGTCATAAGCTTTTTCCGTTCGTTCCCATTTCTTCTTCCTGTCCATCGCGTAAAATCTTCCCATAACCGTGGCGATAAATTCCCCGTTTTTAAGCTCCCGTTCCAGTTTTTCAACCAATTTTAAAGACGCGTACCTGGGAGAGTCGCGCCCATCGGTGAATAAATGAATATAAACGTTTTTAATCCCGTAATTTCTGGCCAAAATAAGCAACGCCAAAATATGGTCGGGGTCGCTGTGGGGGCTCATCCCGTCCGATATCATTCCCATTAAATGAAGATTTCCGTTTCTTTTTTTAACATGCCTGATCGCCTCCAAGAAAGCGGCGTTTTTAAAAAAGGTTCCGTCATTGATGCTTCGGCTGATTCTGATTACATCCTGCTCAACCAATCTGCCGGCCCCTATGTTCATATGGCCCGCTTCACTGTTCCCCGGCTGCCCCGAAGGCAGGCCCACGCATCTGCCCGAAGCGCAAAGCTCAGTGTAAGGATATTTTTTGGACAAACCGTCAATAACCGGAGTATCGGACAAACTGACCGCGTTGCCCTTGTTGGGCTTGGCAATGCCCCAGCCGTCCAATATGATGAGAATCATTGGGAGATTTCTGCTTTTATTTTTTTCCTCTTTCATATTTATTAACTCCAAATCACAAATCCAAAATTACAAATTCCGAATAAAACACAATGACCAAAACTTAAAACCGTCTTGGATTTTGAAAATTAAAATTTTGAATTTATTTGGAATTTGCAATCTTGGATTTGGAATTTAGCAACATTTCTATTTCCATCAGCCTATTATACTTGGCCAACCTTTCTCCCCTTGACAGGGACCCCGCCTTGATGTGATCCGCGCCGATTGCCACGGCCAAATCGGCGATAAAATCGTCGCATGTTTCTCCGCTGCGGTGGGAAACCATTATTTTGTAATTATGTTTTTTCGCCAATTTCACGCATTCAATCGTTTCGGTTAACGTGCCGATTTGATTAAGCTTGATTAAGATCGCGTTAGCGGCTTTTTCCTTGAGGCCGCGGCGCAAACGGTCTATATTGGTGGTGAACAAATCGTCGCCTATAATCATCATTTCTCCTCCCAGCTCGCGAGTCAACTCTCTCCATCCTTCCCAATCATCTTCGGCCAAACCGTCCTCAATGGAAACGATCGGATATTTCCTGAACCATTCATAATACAAGCCGACCAAGGTGCCGGAAGTAAAATTCGCGTTATCTAATTTAAAAACGTATTTTTTGGTTTCTTCATTATATAGCTCCGACGATCCGACGTCAATTCCCAGTCCAACGTCTTTTCCCGGCTCATACCCGGCGTTTACCGCGGCCGCCATTATCATTTCAATCGCTTGTATGCTTGACGTTATGTCCGGCGCGTAACCGCCCTCGTTGCCAACGTCCGTGTCAAAACCGGCGCGCCTTAAGACATTTCCCAGTTCATGAAAAATTTCCGCGCCCATTCGCACTTGCTCCGCGAAACTCCCTTTTTGAAGAATATCGGGAGGCGTAAGGGGCATTATCATAAATTCTTGAAAGTCCAAATTGGTATCAGCGTGCTTGCCGCCGTTAAAAATATTGAAAGAAGGAATCGGCAGCTGATAGCTCGCGGCGCGCAGCTTGTAGCTTGTGGCTATATAATCATAGAGCTCCGTGTTTTTTGCCATGGCGCCGGCTCTGGCGCAGGCCAGGGAGACGCTAAGTATGGCGTTGGCTCCCAGCTTTTTTTTATTTTCGGTTCCGTCCAGCTTAATCATCGCGTTGTCTATCTCCTCCTGTTTTACCACATTCATTCCGTTCAGCTTCTCGGCTATCGCCGTGTTAACGTTTTTCACCGCCCTTAAAACGCCCTTCCCCCCGTAACGTTTTCGGTCATTGTCGCGCAGCTCCCATGCCTCATGGATGCCGGTTGACGCGCCTGACGGAACGCTTGCTTTCGCCGTAATCTTATTTTCTAAAACCACTTTTGTTTCAATTGTCGGATTGCCTCGCGAGTCCAAAATCTCGCGGGCGATTATTTGTTTAATTTTTGGCATATTCGTTGGTTATTTCTTTATTTATTATACGTCTATTATACCATAAGCCGTTAAAAATAAAAACCCGCGTGGATAACGGGCGGCATTTATGAAAAATTACAAACCCAAGGCGTCAAATTCAAAACAAGCTTCAATTTCAAAATTCAAAATAATTCTAAATTTTAAATTGAAGTTTTATGGCTTATTTGATAGTTTTAGCTCTTTAAATTTGCGATTTACCGCGCGATTCCTTTTAAGCCGGGCATTTTCTCGCCGCCTAAAAAAGCAAGCATGGCTCCGCCGCCGGTTGACACCCAATCAACATAATCCATCATTTTGGTCATTTTTAGCGCCTCCACGGTTTCTCCGCCGCCGACCACTCCAAAGGCCGTTCCGGTTGAACGGGCGGCGATAACGCGGGCGATTGACAGTGTTCCGTGCCGGAAATGATCTGACTCAAATTTACCCATCGGGCCGTTCCATGCTATGGTTCTGGCTTCCTTAATAAAGGCGGAGAACAGTTTTATCGTCCGCGGGCCGATGTCCAAAATAACATCGCTTTTGTTTACTTTGTCAATATCCTTCACCGACACCTTCCCTCCGCCGTCTTTTCTCTTGCTTACGACAACATCAAGCGGCAAAATAATTTTTTTATTCCCTAAAAATTTATACTTGGAATAAATTTTTTTCGCCAGCTTGATATTTTCTTCGTCAACCAACGATCTCCCGACCTCGTATCCCAGAGCGGACAAAAAATTATTGGCCAACGCTCCGCCGACCAAAACTTTTCCGGCGTTTCTTCTTATTTTCTTGAGCATCGGCAATTTGGTTTTTATCTTGGCGCCGCCAATCACCACCACCAGCGGTTTTCGCGGCGTTAATATTTTTTTTAAGCTCAAAACTTCATTTTCCAATAATAACCCCGCGTACGCGGGCTTATATTTTTTTATCGCGCTCACCGAGGCATGCGCCCGGTGGCTTACGGCAAAAGCGTTATTGACGTAAATATCCGCGAGAGACGCCAATTCTCGGGCAAACTCTTTGTCATTCTCTTTTTCTTCTTTGTAAAAACGCAAATTCTCCAGCATTAAAATCTCGCCTTCTTTCATTCCGGAAGCCGCCTCCCGAACCTTGGGGCCGACGCAATCATCAATAAACTTAACCTTTCTCCCCAATAATTCACCCAATCTGCGCGCAATCGGCTTGGTGGAGTATTCTTTCTTGTTTTCTTGTCTTCCCGTTTTTTTGCCTGCTTGTTTAAGCGGCCTCCCCAAGTGTGTCCCGATAATAACCCGACATTTATACCTAAGCAAAAAACGAATGGTCGGCAAGCTGGCCGCTATCTTAAAATCATCTTCCACTTTTCCGTTTTTAAGAGGAATATTGAAATCGGCCCGCAAAAACACTTTTTTGCCGGCTATTTTTTTCACTGCCCTGATAGATTTTATTTTCATACGTAAACAGTTAAAAAACCGATAGTCCGTAAGCGGACTTTCAATTTCGCGCTTTTAAATTGCTCGCGGCTCAAACGCGGAAGTCCGCCGCGGCAAAACCCCCGCGAGCGGCAAAGACGGTTTTGCGACTTTACCGCTTTATAACCGGCTACCTTACCGCTTCCCCGAGTTTTATTTCCACTTCCCGCTCCTTGCCGCCGCGCAGATAAACGATGCCGACTTTGTCTCCGGCCGTAAACCGCTGAATAATATCGGTTAAATTGTTCTCATTGTTAATTTCAATTCCCTCAACGGAAATTATGATATCGCCCTCTTTCAGGCCGGCCAATTCTCCGGCGCCGCCGCGAACCGTTGATATGCCGCCGGTGTTTCTGTGTATAAGGGCGCCTTCCCTGTATTCTCCCTGGCCGGCGCTCGCCGAAACGGCTCCGACCAATTTTGACAAATCAATATAATTAACGCCCAAGCCGGGGCGGTTTACGCTTTTATTTTTCAACAAACTCTTAATCGCTCCGGTAAAGTGGTAAATCGGCTCCACCGCGCCGTTTTTATCGGATAATCCGATAATATCGCCCGATAGATTAAATAAGAACGATCCCTTGAATTTTTCTCCCAAGCTTTCGGCCAATGAAATCTTGCTTGAAAAGCTGTCGCTGAAAAATAAAACATCATTGCCGGCATCGGAGCTGTTTACGATTGAGTTCAATTCCGCCTCGCCCGTCCAGCCGACCGCCAACACCAATTGCCCGTTTTTTATCTCGTTTGCCTCGGCGAATTTTCTTACCGGAAAATCCTTCGCCCGCACATGCAAAAAGTAAAAACTGGTAAGCGGATCGTTCTCTATTTTGTCAATGGAATAAATTTTCTTGTCTTGAGTAATGACAACATAATTCATATTTTCCGGCTTAAAATCCGTTATTATCCAGCCGTCGCTGGTAATGATAAGCCCTTGCGCCAACTCTTGTCCCAATTTATAATAATTTCCCAAGTCAAACTCCTTGGCTTGCGCGGCTGATTTCTCCAAGAGGTTTTTTTTGTAAATGCCGACCAAACTGCCCTGAACGGAATTTATCGTTTCCGTCACCCTGTTGTTTTGCTCAACCACCACTTTTTTGGCGTCCCGGATAATTATGCTGGATCCGCGATAATCCCCGTTGGAAAAATTAATCTCGCCGTAAAAAGGCAAGTTAAAAGTATTGTCCAGTAAATAGACTCTGGCGATAAGCTCCCCGACAATCCCGGCGGCCATACCGAATATAACGGCCAAAACCATAATCAATATTATTCCGTTTTTATTTTTTTGTCGCATAAATATAAATGATTTAACGCCGAAAACCGAATATCAAATTGGTATTCGTTTTTGGTTTTTCGCTTTATGTTACATCCATCTCGTCGTCAATAAAATAAGTAATATGCTTCCGAGTCCCAACGATAAATACAGTTTTACCGTTCTTTTTTTCAAGTTATCCGACAAATGATGCCTGACCAGTCCCGTTAACATATAGTAGCATATCGCCAAAATCAGTCCGGCCGCGTTAAAATTCAACGGCAAAAAAGATAAGGACCAAGCCAGCTCAACCAAAACCAGACTGCCGATTAAAACATAAACAAGCGCGAATTTTTCTTCTATCATATTCGCCCACACCATCTGATGAATCATTAGCGCGGCAACAGCGGCCATAATAACCATAAGCGGCCAAACAGGCATATTCAAGAAGGACTGTAAGCCGTACACCACCGATGAAACAAAAAAGAAAGCCAAGAAATTGCCGTAAGAGGAAATATTTTCAAGGGATAAATTTTTATACGATTTTACCCGAATTAAATAATAATAAATAATTTTTAAATAAAAATATAGAAAAACCAAATTAAAAACAAACAATAACTGGACAATAAAGTTATTGGCGAACAACACGGAGTAAGCGGCCAATCCGGTCGTAAACAACGCCGGAAGAATTAAAAAATTCCACCAATCCTTTGAAGCGTCGCTTTCCTTGGTAAACCGCGTGATCGTGAAAAAAATCAACAAATTCGCGAAAACCAACGCCACATAAACTATCTTCGGATTAAAAAAGAACAATTCAAACAGCGTAAAAACAATAAACGGAGTTAATAATGGCAAGACACGGTTATGTTTCATAAAGCGCGCTATTTTAACCAGTTATATTTTTCTTTGTTTTTTTCAATCATCTCTTGGCTGAAAAACTTATCCTCCTTGTTGCCGTTTGATAAAAAATTTTCCATCCTGGTCATGGCCAAAACAAGATTAATATGCAAATCCTTAAAAATTGACGGCACCTTTAAGTCCAACAACCTGTTTTTAAGCGCTTGAATTTGGTCGGCGGTAACGTCCGGTTTGTTAATTAAAAAAGAATAATCGGATAAAATACCTTTAACATCTTCCTTGTATTGGGCTTTTACGCGCTCCAAGTCGATTTTTTCCGTTTTTTCATTCAGTTTTTTGTCCAGTTTGCCAACCTGTTCTTTGAGCGGCGCGACCGATTCGGCGGTTTTTAGCAAATACAGTGCCGCCGCCGCCGCGATAACAACAAATAAAACCGATAAAATTTTTACTTGTTTGGACATAAGTTTGCGACACGCAACAAGCAACATAAATGCGGCGCGCGAAAATAGCGCTTGTTGCTTATTGTTTGCCCTGATTAATTACCTTGAAATCATCGGCTCCCGGCCTTCCTTTTCTTAATTCCAGACTCTTAACCAACTCCAAATTTGCCAGCTTATTCATCTTCAAGTATTTTGAAGAAAAAGTATATAAAATATCGCCGATATACAAACTTCTTTTTACGGTATTATCGCGATAACCGTACGCGTCCCATTTCTCCCGCTCCCCTTCCTCGTCCGCGTCCGAATGGCTTATTTTTCCCTTCAAATCAAAGCCGGTTTTATCAACCCTGAACACCGCCGCGCCGCTAAAAGCAAGTTTATATTTTCTCGCTCCGTCCGATTCTCTGACGCTGACCGGAATAACCAACAAATTTTTATCTTTGGAGAACAAAAACGCTTTATGGTCCCTGATAGCCATGGAGTCGCTTCCCCTGCCGCCCAATACGTACTTGTCAATCTCCTTCGGATTAGCCACATCGGAAACGTCAAAAAGCGACAACTTAACTCCCGTGACGACAACTCCGCCTCGGCCGTTTTCCTCTGTTTCCCTGCCAATGCCGATTAACGTATTTTCATCATACGGATGCAAATAATTTGAAAATCCCGGTATTTTTAATTTGCCCAGCACTTTTGGGTTTTTCGGATTCTTAAGGTCAACAACAAAAAGCGGATCGGTTTGCCTGAAGGTTACCATATACGCTCGGTCCCGCGTAAATCTCACGGAATAAATTCTTTCGCCGCGAGCCAGGCCCTCAAGCGCTCCCACAAGTTTTAAATTTTCGTCCAACACGTATAAATTACTGTAAGACTCTTGCTGTCCGTTTTCGGCGAACCGAGACCATCGCCTGTTCTTGGTGGTGGCGATGCGGAAATACCCGTCCCGCTCATCCATTGAAAATTGGTTTAGGGCCTGTCCGACAACCTCTCCGAAGGTTTTGTATTCCAATTTCCCCTTATTTACGGCAATTTTATGGATTACCGTTTTTTCCAGCTCCTTGGAGATGTCTTTATATTTGTTTTTTACGGCGTTATCGGTTTCCGCTCGCAATCTTTCTTCCTCCTCTTCGCTTAAAGACGCCAGATACCTTTCCAATATTCTCCCGATTTTTCGCGCCTTTTCATCCCTGTTTAAAATATAATCGTCAACCGCTTCAATATTGCGGACGCGTTGCTTGTCTTTCGCGGACAACCTCGGATAAACCACTTCCCTCAACGTCTCTTCCCTGAGCCGATATTCGCTTACGTACTTTGTATAAGTTATGTAAATATTGTCCCGCGAAACATACATATTTTGATTGCCGGAAAGCACATATACTTCGCTGTTAATGTCCTCGCCGCTGTCTTTGACGTTAATCGCGGTAACTGTGGTGAAATTATAATTATTATACGGAATATCAAAATAATAAACCGGCGGCATCGCGCATTTTTTGTCGGCGCATCTATTTAAAATAATTTCCTCGTCTTGAATAATAACGGGAAGAGGAATCTCATCGTCATAGTAGCGGGAATAATTTGATGTTATGAAATAAACATAGTCGCCGATCATTCTGGAATTAAAATAAACGCCTTCAAAGTCCAGAGCGCGCGCCAGTTTCGGATTCTCGCGATCTTTTATGTCAAAAACTTTAAAGAAAGTGTAGCCGGACCTTCTTTTCAGTGTTTTGTAGATTTCAGCATCGCGTATATTGTTATTTTGCCCGAAAACAACCAAACTGTCGCCGTTAATGAAAATATCCCGCGGCCTTGATTTGAATTCTATTCTGGATAAAATATCGGCTTTATCCGCGGGATAAGCGTCCACGATAAATAAATTGTTGCCTGACACCGCGTAAACGTATTTCCCGTCAGTTTTTATAATATCCGGCTCGTCAACTCCTTCAACTTGAATATTTGTCGCGGAATAATCACCCGAACCAGCGCCCGAGCCAATGGATTTTCGCGCTTCAAGCTCTGCGCTTGCCGAAGGCTCATCGGCCGCGGCCATCGTCCTTGCCACCGGCATTTGGCCGTCTGCCGGATAACCGAAATAAGAATTCGCGCTTACTTGCTCTAAAAATTCTTTCAGTTCTTCATAATTTTTAAATCGCTTGATTTTCGTCTGCTCCGCCAACCGTTTTTTTATTAAGGCGGAGGCGCCGCCGTTCCGAGCGCCGGTATTGTCCGTTAAGGGCCGAATGGGCGATTTTGAGGGCATTCTTTTAAGTAAAAGCAAAGAATACCCGCTCAAAATAAGAATAAGCGCCAAAATAATGATTATCGGTTTGATTATGTTTCTTGATGCCATTTAAAAATTTGGAAATATTAAAATTATCCAACCCGTTTAATTTGAGTTGAGGCCGCGGCTGTTCGCTGAACGGTATTGCCGCCGCCCGCCATACTGTTATTATATTAATTTTCAACCATTCCGTCAAACCAACTTATGCTTATTTTTTATAATTCCCACCGCTTTTTTGTATTTTTTTACGCTTGGCAAAAACGGCATTAACTTGTAGGCGAACGAAGGCAGCCAGCTGGATATCGCTCCGCCGGCCTTAACCTTGAATAAAACGTCGTCAATCCAAACTCCTCTATGCCCTTGCTCAAGCATCGTAAGCCAAAGATCCCAGTCCTGCAGGCGCTTAACGGATTCATCCCAACCCGGGAAGCACTGCATTCTGATTAACGAGGTGGAATGAATATAAGGCATCTTTTTCAGCTTATCCGCGTCATACGGGCCCAGTTTAAAGTATTTTAAGCCATACTTGAACGACGAATAAGCAAAGCCGGCTTCAGGGTTGTTCTCCAAAGTTTTAAGCATAATTTCCAGCATATTAGGCGCCATTTCAATATCAGCGTCGCAAAACAACAAATACTCCCCTTTCGCCTCTCTCGCTCCCCTGTTCCGCGCCGGATTAGAACCTCTGTTTGTTTGATTGATAATTTGGAACCGAACCGCGAAGTCCGACTTCGGGGAGGCGAAGTCGGACTTCTGAATTCGCGTAAACGCGTCTTTGTATTTTTCAAACACTTCCTCCGCGCCATCCGTTGAACCGTCGTTAACGACAATAACCTCATAATTTTTATAGGTCTGCCCTAAAATACTATCCAAACACCCCGACAGTTTATCGGCCTGATTATAAACGGGAATTATAATTGAAATCATAATATTAATAATTCCCCCCAGCAAATGGGATTGGGAGGGTTATTTTATAAATGCCCCCTTTAATTTTCGCCGCGGCAAAATCTCTCCGCAGAGGATTCTGCCGGTTTTATCCGACAACATAGATTATCCGATAAACCATAGTAAGCGCGCCAATCGGCAGAATTCCTTGGCAGGAGATTCTGCCGCGGCGAAATTACAAAATATTTGTATATGACACTATACTGGAAAACGAAAATGGCTAAACATCCCTACTGTCAGTCGGTGTATATAAAACAACATTAACACATATACAATGGCAAAAATAATCCATGACGAATACAAAGCTTTTTTATATTCTTTAAACATTTTACTTTTAAATTTTTTTCTAATTACAAAAAGAAAAATAACGAAAATTATCGGAAAAATTAAAATGAAATAAATTAAATACCACCCAAAATCTTTTACTACATCCGTAAACCTTAAAAATAAAAATGGCATGATAATAAATATACTCCAATGCAAAACTTGATAAATAATTAATCTTGTTTTTTGATTTGCATTTTCCATATTTTTTTATTACAAATTATTTATTAAAACCCAACATCTTCCTTGATTATACCATAAGCCCAATCATTTATCCATTGCTTGTATTAGTCCGGCACATATTGGACACGAAGTTATTTTTAAGTAAGTAATCCACAGGAGAAGTTAAATCCAAGCTCCAGTGATACCTTTTGGTATTATACCATACCAACCAATCCATAAGTCTTTGGTTGAATTCATTTACATCCTGAAGCAGTATTTCGTTCCAATCAACGAATTCCTCCTGTATGGTTCTGTTGTATTTTTCAATATGACCGTTCTTGTACGGCTGGCCGGGATAATTCCAGTAATGGGTAATTTTGCTTGTTTTCATTCCAGACGAACTTTACGATAGTGTCTATTTCCACCAAATCACCCCCCTCTTTAGCGGCAAAACCCCTTGGTTTCCGCAATTTATTGTTCCTTTTAATCGTTTTGACTTTTCCGTTGTGATAGAACTTCCGTCTTTGGCGGTATATCTTTTTTTCTTTGATAATCCGTCCAACCTTTGATTCGGAGTATACGGCCAGATTATGCTTCGCGCAAAACACATCCAAATACTTTTTAATTTTGGCTTTGCCCATATTCGGGCAAACTTCCAGTCTCAGCCGTTTAATTTCGGCCAATATCAATGGGTGAATTTCCCTTTTGTTGTTGTTTTTCCTGGCTTGTTTGCCGGGATTCAAACTCTCAATTTTATACCCTGAATCAACATATATTTTCTTCCAGTAGTATAGAGTTGAGCGTTTGGCCCCGAACGCGTCTTCGGCGGCTTTTAAACCGTGATTCTGCCAAAATTGGAGAATCTTTAATCTTGTTTTTGCTTGTTTTGTAATCATACGAGTATTATTTATATCCATACTCGTATAATCTACCAAAACCGCGGCAATTATGGTACTTAAACCCTATTTGCATACATTTTGCCCTGCTTCGCAGTCCAAAATGTGCCTGAACTTATTCAAAAAAAACCGCGATAAAAAACACGGACCTCCCCCTCTCCACTTCTAACCGTCCCTCCTCTCGCGAGGGGAGGGGCGGGTTTCGCGGCTTTAGCCGCGTACCGTCACGCTGCGCGTGGGCGAATGCCATTCGCCCC
>Ga0256830_1000762_pt1 | contig 24150 bp, 16 predicted proteins | sample 128326metaG_FD_190537 | JGI IMG/M metagenome (GOLD analysis project Ga0256830, IMG submission 190537) | Hydrothermal vent microbial communities from Lau Basin, Pacific Ocean - 128-326 | ecosystem: Environmental > Aquatic > Marine > Hydrothermal vents | place: Pacific Ocean: Lau Basin | collected... | reverse complement strand
GACGTCAGGTCTTTCGGTTTAACGACCGGAGACTTGAAGGGGAGAGCGTCCCGATTTGATCGGGAAGGTCGTCGGTTCGACCCCGGCTAGCTCCACCAACCGTTTTTTAACAGTAGCGACGTCAGGTCTTTCGGTTTAACGACCGGAGACTTGAAGGGGAGAGCGTCCCGATTTGATCGGGAAGGTCGTTTGTTTGACCAATATACGCTCCAAAAATACAAGTAAGCTTTTTGACAATTTGAAATTGACGCCGGTAGCCCAAAGATAAAAATGATACTTTGGTAAAGCTACTAAGGGCGTACGGTGGATGCCTAGGCACATGGAGGCGATGAAGGACGTGGTAAGCTGCGATAAGCCTCGGGGAGGTGCAAACAACCCTAGATCCGGGGATTTCCGAATGGGGCAACCCAGCCCGAGTAATATCGGGTTACTCCCACCTGAATACATAGGGTGGGTAGAGCGAACGGAGTGAACTGATACATCTAAGTAACTCCAGGAAGAGAAAACAAGAGTGATTCTCTAAGTAGCGGCGAGCGAACGGGGAAGAGCCTAAACCATTGACGTGCCAAGCCTGCAAGCGTTGCGTCAGTGGGGTTGTGGGATCATTTCAGAGCTGGTTGTAGACAGCTCGGCGAGTCAGAAAATCCAACGTTAACCGAACGGCATGGAAAGGCCGGCCATAGCGGGTGATAGCCCCGTAGGTGAAAACGGAGGATCTCGCTGGGAATGACACCCGAGTAGCGCGGGACACGAGGAATCCTGTGTGAATCCGCCAGGACCATCTGGTAAGGCTAAATACTCCCATGTGACCGATAGTGAACTAGTACCGTGAGGGAAAGGTGAAAAGTACTCCTAGCGGAGAGTGAAATAGAACCTGAAACCGTATGCCTACAAGCGGTCAGAGTCCTCCCGATTCATCGGGGGGATGATGGCGTGCCTTTTGCATAATGAGCCAGCGAGTTGCTCGTAGATTGCGAGGTTAAGTCCGGAAAGGACGGAGCCGAAGCGAAAGCAAGTCTGAATAGGGCGTTAAGTAATCTGCGGCAGACCCGAAACCGAGTGATCTAGCCATGGCCAGGTTGAAGTTCCGGTAACACGGAATGGAGGACCGAACCCACCAGCGTTGAAAAACTGGGGGATGAGCTGTGGCTAGGGGTGAAAGGCCAATCAAACTCGGAGATATCTGGTTCTCGCCGAAATGCCTTTAGGGGCAGCGTCACAGAAGTGTACCGGGGGTAGAGCACTGGATGGGCTAGGGGGCCCACAAGCTTACCAACCCCAACTAAACTCCGAATACCGGATACATGATCTGTGGCAGTGAGGCTGCGGGGGATAAGCTTCGTAGCCGAAAGGGAAACAGCCCAGACCAACAGCTAAGGTCCCTAAATCCATGCTAAGTGATAAAGGATGTCAAATCGCCCAGACAGCTAGGAGGTTGGCTTAGAAGCAGCCATCCTTTAAAGAAAGCGTAATAGCTCACTAGTCGAGGGGTTTTGCGCCGATAATTTCCGGGACTGTAAAGCATGGTACCGAAGCTTTGGCCCCGATTTCGATCGGGGGGTAGGCGAGCGTTCCATTAACCTGTGAAGGTCGACCCGTGAGGGCGGCTGGAGGAGATGGAAATGAGTATGCTGGCACGAGTAGCGATAAATCCGATGAAATATCGGATCGCCGAAAGCCCAAGGGTTCCTGAGTAAAGTAACTCTGCTCAGGGTTAGTCGGATCCTAAGCCGAGGCCGAAAGGCGTAGGCGATGGGAAACGGGTTTAATATTCCCGTACCAGCGCGTGATTGTTTGAGCTATGGGGGAACGCAGGAGTGAAAGGTCAGCCCGGTTTTGATTGTCCGGGTTTAAGTGCGTAGGAGGTCCTGGCAGGTAAATCCGCCGGGATGTTAACTCCGAGACACGAACAGGAGTCCCTAGGACGTAAACTGACCCTAATCATACTGCCAAGAAAAGCCTCTATGCGAGATCACGAGCTGACCGTACCCTAAACGGACACACGTGGGCGAGGAGAGAATCCTAAGGCGCTTGAGAGAATCCAGGTAAAGGAACTCGGCAAATTGGCCCCGTAACTTCGGAAGAAGGGGTGCCCTGATTAGGTGAACTTCCACGCGAAGGGAGCTGAAAGGGGTCGCAGTGACCAGGCCCAAGCGACTGTTTACTAAAAACACAGGTCTCTGCTAAGTCGTAAGACGAAATATAGGGACTGACACCTGCCCGGTGCTGGAAGGTTAAATGGAGGGGTTACCCCGATTTAATCGGGGGAAGCTCTGAAATGAAGCCCCAGTAAACGGCGGCCGTAACTATAACGGTCCTAAGGTAGCGAAATTCCTTGTCGGGTAAGTTCCGACCTGCACGAATGGTGTAACGACTTGGGTACTGTCTCTACCTGGAGCTCAGCGAAACTGAAGTGTCGGTGAAGATGCCGGCTACCCGCGGCAGGACGAAAAGACCCCGTGAACCTTTACTACAACTTAGCATTGGATTCTGGTTCTACATGTGTAGGATAGGTGGGAGGCAGTGAAGCCCCGACGCTAGTTGGGGTGGAGCCAACCTTGAAATACCACCCTTGTATTGCTAGGGTTCTAATTTTGACCCTTGAATCAGGGCAAGAGACAGTGCTAGGTGGGTAGTTTGACTGGGGCGGTCTCCTCCTAAAAAGTAACGGAGGAACCCAAAGGTCTCCTCAGCACGGTCGGTAATCGTGCGTAGAGCGCAAAGGCATAAGGAGGCTTGACTGCGAGGTCGACGGACCGAGCAGGTACGAAAGTAGGGCTTAGTGATCTGGTGGTTCCGTATGGAAGGGCCATCACTCAATGGATAAAAGGTACTCCGGGGATAACAGGCTTATCTCCCCCAAGAGTTCACATCGACGGGGAGGTTTGGCACCTCGATGTCGGCTCATCACATCCTGGGGCTGGAGAAGGTCCCAAGGGTTGGGCTGTTCGCCCATTAAAGTGGTACGTGAGCTGGGTTTAGAACGTCGTGAGACAGTTCGGTCTCTATCCGCCGTGGGCGCAGGAGATTTGAGGGAAGCTGCATCTAGTACGAGAGGACCGATGTGGACGAACCTCTGGTGTACCAGTTGTCTCATCAGAGGCATCGCTGGGTAGCTACGTTCGGTTAGGATAAGCGCTGAAAGCATATAAGCGCGAAGCCGATCCCAAGATGAGATCTCCCTACCATAATGGTAATAAGGCTCGTTGAAGACTACAACGTTGATAGGCCACAGGTGTAAGTACAGTAATGTATTCAGCCGAGTGGTACTAATATGCCGAACGGCTTTACCAATTATTATTTTTATCTTTGGGTTCGCGTCAATTTCAATAATAATTCAACGAAACTTATTCCGGTGACCATAGCGTAGGGGAAACACCCGTTCCCATCCCGAACACGGAAGTTAAGCCCTACAGCGCCGATGGTACTGCGCGGGAGACCAGCGTGGGAGAGTAGGTCGTCGCCGGGAACCTATTAGCCCCCTTGCATTTGCGAGGGGGCTTTTTTATTATGCAAATATACTTGACCGGTGGTACTGTCCCGATAGCCACCGGGATGGGAGAATAGGCTGTTGCCGGGAACTTATTAAAGCCCTCTTGTTTTTTTACGGTAGGGCTTTTTTTATGCTGTATGTACTTGTCTGATGGTACTGTCCCGATAGCCACCGGGATGGGAGAATAGGTTGTTGCCGTGAACCTATTAAAGCCCTCTTGCTTTTTACGGGAGGGCTTTTTTATTATGTAAATATACTTGACCGGTGGTACTGTCCCGATAGCCACCGGGATGGGAGAGTAGAGCCATTTACAGAGTGGGCTATTTTCAAGAGCAGGGAAAAAGTTGATCGGATTAAAAAGCTACTATTTTACAGATTTCTTTGTGATTCATCTCACAATATAAAAAAAAGTATGGTTATTTTCAGGAATTATATTGATTTATCCATGTCCATGCGTCTAAATTGTTCCGCGGGAGACAAGAGCATGATTAAGAGAAAAATAAATATTACCGTCATATTATCGGTTTTATTGATTGTATTATTTGTGCCGGCTTTGCTTTTCCCTCAGACAGTCCATCTGGAAGGACAATTCTTTGAGTACGCAACTTATTATGTAAGTAGTTTCGATATTCAAACGGGTTCGTCCGATGTTCAGCTATTCAGATTTCGACTATATTCCGATTCATACCCCGTTTATACAAAGATATGGTTCCGGGCATCAATGTTATCACCGGCGCTGGGAGTGAATACTCCCGCGGTCTTTGTTGAATTGGAAACAGACCCCTTTTTATTGCAGGCTGATCTGGTAATTGATAATCGGGATCTATCAGCCCAAATGACTACTCTTTATGATATGGCATCTCCTCCGAATCCCGTTTCCGTCCGGGCAAATATCCTGGAAATAATCAACCCCTCGGAATTTGAAGCTCTGTTGAGTTCGATTATTACCAGCGGCCGTTTGGCCGATGGCGAATACACCTTTGAAATAAAGGTATATTCAGGACCGGACGAAAATAATTTAACCCTGTCCGACCAGGATTCGCGAACAATAATTGTCCAAACGCCTAATACTATCAACCTTGAGTCACCGGGAGGCGCCCTAGCGGATACCAGCGAAAATATTCTCTATACGACATATCCGGTATTCAATTGGTATTCCCAATCATGTGCCGGTTGTGAAAATTATATACGGGTTGCGGAATTTAAAAAAGACATCCATTCTTCGCTTGAGGAAGCAATTGAAGATGAAACATCTTTGCCATTTGACCAGTCCCAGGGATGGGAACCAATAGGCAGTTTTACAAGTTTTCAGTATCCCCTATCCGGCGCCAGACCCCTGGAATATGGTAAAATTTATGTTTGGCAAGTTAAACAAACGTTATCCACTACAGCCGGTACGGAGGAGATACTTTCACCAATATGGGCGTTCAAAATCGCCGATATGGGAAGCGGTCCGTCGGCACCGCTTGCATTGCCTCCAATTGTGCAATTGTTGCAACAGACAATAGGGGAAGATCAATTCAATACTTTGTTCGGTCCCGGAAGCCCATTGCAGGGATTTACCCCCACCGGAAAATTCACTATTAACGGTGTTAATGTGGATGAATCCAGTATAACCTATATCGTAAACCAAATCATGAACCAAAATCTTACCATTGTGAATATAGAGGTCGAAGATTAATGGTTATGCGATTTAAAATTGGTTTCGTTCTCTTCTTACTGTTTTGTTTAGCCGGCAGCATGCAAGCGGCCAGTAAAATCGCAGTCACGACAAAGGTAAAAGGGAAGGCTGAAATACGACGTTCTACAAACACCGGTTATAAACAATTAAAACCGGGAACGGTCTTGGAGAACGGCGATAGACTCCGAACCGGAATGTCCGGGTTCATTGCGATTATTTTTATCGATGATAAATCCGCTTTGAAAATAAAAGGTGACACGGAAATAGAAATCACCGGTAAACGCACAGCCACCAGTATCGCCAAGAAGATTAATATGAGTGAGGGAACTCTCAGGGCCCAAGTGTCCGAACAACGTAAAGGAGATTTCATTGTTCAAACTCCGACTTCAGTGGCGTCGGTAAAAGGTACCGATTTTTGGTTGATTTCAGACCCATTTAGTGGCGACCAATTATTCGGAATTGACGGAGTGATCAGTTTTACTAATATATTCAGCGGAATATCAATCGACATTCTTGCCGGGAACACCGGGAATTCCGCTCCGGACGGGTCGATTAATTCGGAAACCACAAATATGAATTCGATTCCGGAAGATCCCGACGAATCCGAAGAAGGCGGTGTTTCTGAACTTCGGATCGAATTCCAGGACGCCTCCGGAGAGACAAAAACCCTATTGATTCGCTATCAATAGGTCTTTTTTCCCGTTCTCAAATCCCCTAAACTTTTCCAATGATTGCGCGGTCATACGCCGGTACTTATTCCGTGTTGGTGGGGATGGTTCTGTTGTTGTCCCAATTGGTTCTCCACGCCCAGACAAGCGGTGATTTATATCATCTTCCCCCGGAATCCGGCACCGAAGGAGAAGACCTGGAATTAACGGTATCCGTAACGACTCAACAGAAAATAATTGAAGCCAACCTTTATTACCGTGAGGCCGGTGACCTGAGTTACCGTGAACAACCACTTTATTATCGTGATGGTGGTTGGGTTGGTATTATCCCTGGTGATTATCTGACTCCAAACGGACTGGAATATGTAATCATATTAAAAACACAGAGCGGTGGCATATATGCCACTCCTTCCGAAACACCTTTTGAAACACCTCATTTTGTTCCCATTAAATCCACACCGGAGTCCGGCCGTAGTTTTCCCGGATCAGATCGGGTTGCCGGTCGACGAACAATATCAGCGGACGTATTAATCCTGTCACCCGAACCCGGTGATTTGGTTCCTCCCGACGAGGTCGTCATCGCCGTATCCCTGTTTAATGTTCCTGATGTAGATACGAATTCAATCCGCGTTTATATCGACGGCGATGATTACACCTCGGAAACCGAAATCAGCGAAGGAATAATCAACCTTGTTCCGGAAAAACTGGATGTGGGTTTTCACAACGTTCGCATCACCATGTCCACGGATTATGGGTCGGCTATTCAACCTACCGAATGGTCTTTCACGGTCTCGAAATCCGGATTCGGATTGCTTGACCGGATCGCCTACAACGGCGACATCAACACCCGTATGTCGTCGGAGTACGCGGGCGAAAGCATCCTTAATATTTCCGAAATAAAGGGTAAAATCGAAGGCGGTATTACCTGGGTGAATATGAAAGGAACTTTTCGTCTTACGAGTCGGGAATCACCTTACCAGCAACCGTTAAACCGTTTAAACGGTACTATTAATCTGGGTGAGTATTTGACCATCCAGGCAGGTGATTTTAACCCCAGTTTGAACGCGTTCACGATCGATGGCAAACGGGTCCGGGGATTGGGTGTAAATGTCCGTTTGCCCTGGTTTCGCTTCCAGGTCGTCCGCGGTCAATTAAACCGCGCCATTCAATGGGCGGGTGAAAAGGACAGGGGATATTACTTACTGTCGCAGGAAACAAAGACCGACAGTGTAAACCAGGCCACCTATTACCTGGATCGCCGGGGATATGTATTCAGACGTGATATTAATGCCTATCGATTGGTCGTGGATATGTATTCCAGGGTTATCCTTGGATTGCATGTGTTGAAAGCCAAAGATCAGGTTGAATCCGTTAAAAAAATTATTAGTCCTTCAGCGACGTTTACCGTGGATACCCTGGCTGCCGGTATTGATCCGGGCACATATACCCTGGATCAATTCCAATCGGCAGTAGACACGGCCGGTGGCATATTGGTTCTTCCTGAAAAAAAATGGGGAGGAGGCGATCCGGAAGACAATCTGGTAATGGGATTTGATCTGGGATCAACCTTTGATCAGCAAAAATTGGTCTTTGAATTCAGTTGGAACATTAGTCTGTACAACCGCAACATTTGGGATGGAGCCATGACTCGGGCGGAGATGGATACGACTTTGGATGATAGTCTGGACGGGTTCATTGGCGTTCAGTATGACGAATCCGGTTTGGTGACCGGTACTCCCTTGAAAATTGACACGGCTTCCATATTGGATCCAGCCACTTACGAGGGCTTATTCACTGTCAATGCCTTCATGACTCCACTGCTACCATTTGATTTTTCCGCTTTTCAGAAACAACCAATAACAACTGTCATCAACATGCCGTCATCGGCGTTTCATTTACGGTTAAAAGGACGATACCCCAGGAACAATTTTCTCATCGAATATAGGCAAATCGGACCGGAATATGTTTCCCTGGGTAATCCCTATCTAACGAGCAATCTAAGGGAGTTTATCCTGCAGAATCGGTTATCTTTATTGGACAATAAATTACAAATAAGCGCGAGTTACAAACATCGTGACAATAAAATTCTTCGTACCACCTTGGATCCTCTTAATACAAATACGTTTTCAACCAGCGTGACGTTGGTCCCGGGGCCCGGGGTACCCTCCTTCATGTTTAATGTTCAGTCGATCGGAAAAGATAATGAAAAAAAGAAAATAGAAAGCAGCGGTATGGATTTAAGGGAAGATTCGCGAGCCGTCAATTCCTTGTTATCGATAAATTTTCCGGTGTCTTTTTTGGGAATGAAACATAGCTTTGTGGTGAATTACAGCGAAGTAAACAATAAGGATTTGTTAGCGGCGGAAAGAAAAAACAACTATCTTTTTCAAAAAACGGATAGCAAGACTTATTCGGTTAATTTATCAAGTAGATTTGTCCGGCCGTTAAGAACAACCCTGAGTTTCAGCCGAACCGATCTTTTTCTGCCTATTATGAAAAACGGTATTGTGACGAAATTACCATATACCTGGACTGCTTTCGCAATGAATGGAAGCTACCTGTTAAGGGAAAATACATTGCGGTTAAACGGAGGATTTTCTTATTTGCACAGCGCAGGGAGCGTGGAAACAAGTTTGTTTGGGGTTAAATTGGGAGGGGAAATGAAAATCATTGAACAACTAAGTCTCTCTGTCTCAGGCAATTTGGAGTTAAGTCATACCGGGGTTTTCAAAGACGATATGCAGGATAATGACGGCGATGGGAAGATCGATGAGTGGGGGGAACCCTGGGGTATCAATGCGTCGGGAATGTTATTAACTTTAGGGTACAAGTTTTAATTCGATGGACAGAGTTATAAAATTTATCAAATCTTATGGTGTGGGAATTCTGCTTACGGCAGGTTCAATCCTTCTTGTGAGTTTATTACACTGGTTGGGTGTTTTTGATATTCTGGAATTAAAAACCTATGATTACCGTTTTAACACGGTAAGAGGTCCGTTGACCGGATGGAGAGCAGCGGATTCGTCGATTATTAAATTAGGGACCAACGTGGTTTTGGTAGAGGTGGATGACGAAGCTTATCGTCTTATGCCTTATGAATGGCCTTACCCACGGGGGAAAGTATGGGGCAAGGTCGTCCGGAATCTATACAAGGCAGGGGCAAAGGTTATTGTTTTCGATATTCAATTTGATGCCCCTGATCGTTACTCCGAGACCGTGGATAAATTTATTGACGGGATGGCGGGTGAGTTTAAGGATATAGTTCAATTGAAACCCCGGCATGGTGATTACGTATTCGGCGATGCAATCGCCGAAGCGAAGGCGTACGGTACCAAAGTAGTTCTTTCCACCAAGATGGTTAAAGAACCCAATCGTATTCCCCCGGAATATGTTTCAAGGCCGGTCCCCGCTATCATGAAAGGGGGGCCCGATACAGGGTTGATCAATGATTTAATGGATCCGGACGGCTTTTCAAGACAATATGCCATTTATGGACAGATGGAACATAAGCCCGATAAGTATTACCTGACGTTGGGATTAAAAGCGGTTAAAGCATATCTGGATATTCCCGACACGGCGCTGACGTATTTTGATCAGAAAGAATTGATTTGCCGTTACGGTCCTTTCAGGATAAAAACTCATGGTTTCGGAAATTCCTTTTTGGTGAATTATTATGGCCCGCCATCGGGGTACAAATATCCCTCCGAAGAAAACCTGCCGCCTTGGGGAACTTTCCCCAGGTATTCCCTCGCATATGTTTACGATACCGAAGATGTCGAACTCCGTGATCCGGAAGAAGACATTGATTGGATGAGCCAGTTTATTCCGGGAGATATTCCCGAATGGGTTCAGGCTATCGAAGACTCTACGGAACGACAGGAAATGATTGATTTACTGGGGCTTGGTTCGGAGTTTGATATTACCACCTCTCCATTTTACAACAAGATTGTAATTATCGGAGTGGCCGTGGAAGTTATCCACGATACCAAATACACGCCGTTTTATAATTACATGGGAAAGCAACAGTTGACACCGGGAATGGAAACCCACGCTAATGCGATTCAGACCATTTTACATGGCAATTATCTTAATGTGGTTGGTGGGCGAATCATGAATTTGTTCCATGATTATCCATTCAGTCATACATTGCTGGTTACGTTATTGTCGGTCATTGCATTTTCATTGTTGATGTTCGTAAACCCTGTGATCGCCGGAATATTGGTATTTATCGAAGGGTTGGTTTATTTCGGTATCGGATGTGGTCTTTTCGTCAACGATTTATTATGGTTTCCCAAAGTATTGTTGAGTGCGGTTCTTCCGAACACGTTTGTTCTTGAACACATGGATTGGTTTAAATCGGCCTTGCCGGGTATCGGAGAAAGCACGGTAATCCCCATCGTCGCTCCCCTGGCCGGAATAATTGTTACGTATACAAGTAACGTGATCTACCGTTTCCTTAATGAACAAAAGGATAAAAAGTTTTTAAAGAATACGTTCGGTACCTACATCTCCCCTGAACTAATCGAACGGATGTACGAGGAAAAACAGGAGCCAAAGCTGGGTGGCGTGGCTGGTTACCATACCGCGTTCTTTTCTGATATTCAAAGTTTTTCGTCCTTTTCGGAAGTCCTGGAACCGGAAAAAATGGTTAGTTTAATGAATGAGTATCTGACCGAAATGACGACTATTTTGTTAAACCGGAGGGGCACACTTGATAAGTATATCGGGGATTCCATTGTTGCTTTCTACGGAGCTCCCGTCCCCGTGGAAAACCACGAGTATCAGGCCTGTATGACGGCGCTTGAAATGGGGGCGAAACTGGAGGAATTACGCCGGAAATGGCGGTCCGAGGAGGAATGGCCGGAAATCGTTCATAATATGCAACATCGTATCGGCATCGGTTCGGGAAAAATCGTAACCGGCAATATGGGTTCCACCATGCGCATGAATTATACGATGATGGGCGATATGGTCAATATCGCTTCGCGATTGGAATCGTCGGCCAAGCAATATGGTGTTTATATTCAGGTCGCGGAAAGCACATATAAGGCCGTGAAGGACCAGTTTGAATGGCGGTTTTTGGATTATGTCCGGGTGAAAGGGAAAAAGGTTCCTGTCAGGGTTTATGAATTATTGGCGGAAAAGGGGAAGCTGGACGAGCAAAACGAAAGAGCGGTGGCCGCATTTCATGCCGCCCAGGAATTGTATTTTGAACAGAAATGGGATTTGGCACTGGAAGCCTTTAAGGAAGCGGAAAAACTGGAAGTGATGTTCCCGGGACGGAATACAAACCCCTCTACGGTCTATATCGCGCGCTGCGAATATTTGAAGGAAAATCCTCCCGGTGAAGATTGGGATGGAGTCTGGACCCTCACGGCGAAATAAGACTTCCCAAGTCCCCGGCACTTATAAAGTGCCGGGGACTTTAAAAAAGGGACTGAAATAAGGATCGCAATGCCATATAGAAGGACCGAGTTTAAAAAGGGTTATTACTACCACATATACAATCGCGGTGTAAACGGGCAGAATATTTTTCGAAGCCATGATAACTATCGTTTTCTACTGCAACGTATTAGAAAAATTTTCCCCCGCGATCATATTGCGCCGATTGCTTATTGCCTGATGCCGAATCATTATCATTTTTTATTACGACAGGATAATGATATTCCCATTTCCAAAGCGATACAGGCTATTTTTAACAGTTATTCCAAAGCATTTAATCTTCGCTATAATCGTTCGGGTACTTTATTCGGAGATCGTTTTAAAAGCATCTTAGTTGATAAGGAAGAATATTTGATACATTTATGCCGATATATTCATTGCAATCCAATTAGTGGGAAGAAACCCTTAGTAACGAGTCTCGAACAGTGGTCATATTCGAATTATCCCGAGTGGACAGGGATTAGAAACGGTGAATTAGTAGATAGAGAATTTATTCGTACATATTTTCCTACTCGTGATGATTATAAAGATTTTGTTTTTGACTATCATCCCTCCGAAAAGTTGGTAGAAGAGCTAAAGGCGTATTTTTTGGATTGTTGAGAGAAAAAGTCCCGAAAAGTCCCCGGCACTTTGAAAGTGCCGGGGACTTCAGTGCCGGGGACTTGGCCCGCAACTAATCCCTTCTGTTTAATTCTTTAAATTGAGTAGTTTCCAGCCCCTGAATTATGTCAAAAATCCGTGGAAAAATCCTGTGGGTCGATGACGAAATCGACCATTTAAAACCGCACATCCTTTTTTTGGAAGAAAAGGGTTATCAATTAACGACCGTAACCAATGGTCGTGACGCCATCACCATGGTGGAACAGGAATCCTTTCACCTGGCGCTGCTGGACCAGTTTATGCCGGGCATGGACGGAATGGATACGTTGCGCCGGATCAAAGAAATTAAGCCCAATCTTCCGGTAATTATGATTACCAAAAGCGAGGAAGAATGGTTGATGGACGAAGCCATTTCGGAAAAAGTTGCCCAATTTCTTATTAAACCGGTGAATCCCACCCAAATATTCATGGCTTGCAAGCAGGTCCTGGAAGAAAATAAAATCCTGGAAGAAAAAGCAACCAGCGGCTATTTAAAAGAATTTCAGGATATTGAATTCAAAATCCAGGAACAAATAACAATTACGGAATGGTGGGAACTCTATAACCGGCTTGTCAAATGGCAACTTGAATTCGATGTGCGTCGCGATACGGGCCTGGGGAAAATACTTGAAGAACAGATCCGGACCTGTGACCGGGAGTTTATCCATTTTATCGAGGATCACTACCATGATTGGTTGTGGACCGAAAACCGACCCCCCTTATCCGTCGACTTGATTCCCAGGTTTGTTGTTCCCCTGTTGAAAAAGGATGAGAAAGTTTGTCTGATTGTGGTCGATTCATTGCGTCATGATCAGTTCATGACAATCATGCCCGAAATCAGCCGTTATTTTGATATTAATGTTCATTACCATTTATCTTTGCTTCCCTCTGCCACACCGTTTAGCAGAAATGCTATTTTCAGCGGTTTATTTCCCGATGAGTTTGCCGGGAAATACCCCCACCAGAGGGAAGCGATGATGAACCATGCGGACAGTTTGAATCAGTTCGAAGCAAAATTCCTCGAGGACCAGATAAAACGAAATAAAATATCGTCAGCCACAATCCATTATCACAAAATATGGCAGCCGGGAGAGGGGAGAAAATTTCAAAACAGAATATCTGAATTCATGGAAGTGCAAATGCTGGCGATTATCGTGAATTTCGTGGATATTTTGGCGCATAAGCGATCGGAATCCGATGTATTGAAAGAGATGGTTCCCGATGAGTCGGGATATCGCCAGGCGGTAAAAACATGGTTCAATCATTCCTGGCTTTTTAAAACACTGATTCAGTTAAGTGAAAGCGGGTTCACCGTTATTCTTACCAGTGATCATGGCAGCATTCGTGTTCAGCGGGGCGTGGTGGTGGGCGCCGACCGGGAAACGTCCAGTGGCGTGCGCTATAAATACGGACGTAACCTGAATTGTAAGGATAAGAACGCGATGGTGATTAAGAAACCCGCGGATTACCGGCTTCCGGAGTTGGGACCTCAAACCAATTACCTGGTGGCGAAAGATGATGTCTATTTCTTATATCCGACACAGTACCATCAGTACCAGTCGCTGTACAAAGGTAGTTTCCAGCACGGTGGTATTTCGATGGAGGAAATGTTGGTGCCGGTGGCGGTAATGAAGGGATCGGGTTAGAAGAAAACACAGGCTGTTAAGACAGCTCAGGAATATCATTTATTGCCGAATCTGATGACAACGCCGCTTGATAACCAAAGGAAAATCGTGTTTTTAAAGGATTTCATTTCCCGGGACAGGTATTTGAAATCCGCCCTGGAAACACAGCGGTTCGCGGCCGATATCGCTTCCCAAGTTCCGGCCGGGACGGTTTTTGCGCTGGTGGGTGACCTGGGTACCGGCAAAACAACGTTTGCCCAGGGATTTGCCGACGGGCTGGGAGTAACCGAACACGTGGGGTCACCTACCTTTAAATTGGTGAGTGAGTATCAAGGAAACGAATTAATGCTCTACCACGTAGATTGTTATCGAATTAACCATCCGCAGGATTTCCTGAATATCGGTGGTGAAAACTACCTGTATCCTGAAGATGGCGTGACCCTTATTGAATGGGCGGACCGTATTGATACGATTTTACCCGCGGAAGTTATTACCCTCGAATTTTTCCGGGTTCCGGGTAAACCGAATGAAAGAAAAATTGTATTCCCGGGAGAAACCGTTTGAAAATTCTGGCCATTGAAACAACCACCGAAGTTTGTGGAATCGGTTTGCACGAGGATGGGGAATCCATTGGCCTTGTGGAGGAAATCGTGCCGCGGGGCCATGCCAAAAAATTGCCGTTGTTTTACCAGGAATTAAAGGCAATGCTGACCTTGAATTTGGCGGAAATCGATGGAATCGCCGTTTCAATCGGCCCGGGTTCTTTTACCGGACTGCGAATCGGTCTGAGTTATGGAAAGGGATTGGCTTACAGCCACGGGTTACCGATAATTCCGGTGCCGACTTTAATGTCAATGACGTTCGGAGCGAAAAAATGTGAAGGTCCCGTCAGAACATTATTGTATTCCCACGGTGTTAAGGTCTATTCCCAGGATTTCCGGTGGGAAGGAAATGACCCGGTTGCCATGAATTCGCCAACCGTGAAGGATTGGTCCGGGATATTGCCCGATTTGGGGAATTACAGCCGGATTCTGCATTGGGGGTGTGAAAAAATGTTGCAGGGCAGCGCTTTCGAAGACAAAAGTGAAATGGCGCGACCTTCCGCGCGGTGGATCGGTACACTGGCGCATAAATATTATTCGGAGTGGATGGTGGCTGACCCGAAACAACTCGTGCCCGAATATATAACTTCCTTTGTTACCACCTGATGGTGTCGCATGGTAATCAGGGAAGCCGGGATTGATGATTTGGAATCGATTACGGAAATCGAAAATCGATTGTTCCGGCACCCCTGGTCGCGGGCACAGATCAGGTATGAATTAACGGGTCAACCAGTAGTAAAAACCTATGTTATCGAAAGTAATGAACAAATCTTCGGTTATTTAATGGCTCACATTACGGGGAATAAAGTTCAGATTGTTAACTTTGCGATTGACTTACCCTGGCAACAACAGGGATACGGGAAGACTTTGTTGGAGTTTTTTATAAGTCAAATTTCCCGGGGAACCACGATATTTCTGGAAGTACGAAGGTCGAATTTAAAGGCCATAAAGTTGTATATTGACGTCGGATTTGAGAAGATTAGCAACAGAGATCACTATTATGAAGATGGCGAGGACGCGATTGTAATGCGGCTTGGAAAATAGGATGTGCAATTTTTACGTGATTATTTTATTTCAATATTTTGACCGGAAATATTCTATGGAATCCAATAACTGATTTAAAGGAATCAATAATTAATACAAATGGTTTGGTTTAAAAGAAAAGACGAAAAACTTAAGGATCGGGAGCGAAAGGATATTCCGGATGGCCTGTGGACCAAATGTCCCAATTGTACGGAGATTCTTTATCGGCCCGAATTAGAGAAGAATTATTCGGTTTGTCGACATTGTCAACATCATTTCAGGGTGGCTCCGCAATTATATGTGGAGCTATTGTTGGATGAGCGCCCGACAGAGCTGTTCCCCGATTTAACGTCAACCGATCCGTTGGGGTTCAAGGCCGGTAAAAGTTATCCGGAGCAGATTAAAAGGGCCCAGGCGAAAACAGGTGAAAAGGAAGCCATCCGTTGTTACCACGGTACGTTGAATCGTCGGGATGTGGTGTTGGGAATCATGAATTTCGGATTCATTGGCGGCAGTATGGGATCTGCGGTCGGAGAAAAGGTAGCCCGTTCCATCGCTTATGCGGAGGAAAAAGCGTTGCCGTTAATCCTGGTTTGCGCGTCCGGTGGGGCGCGAATGCAGGAAGGCGCCCTGTCACTGATGCAATTGGCAAAAACCAGCTCCCGTCTGGCGCGTTTCTCGAAGGCCGGAGGGTTGTATTTACCGATATTGACCGATCCTACCACCGGTGGGGTTACCGCAAGTTATGGCATGCTGGGAGATATAATCCTGGCGGAACCGGGCGCCCTGATCGGGTTCGCCGGCCCACGCGTGATCAAGCAAACCATCGGCCAGGACCTTCCGAAGGGGTTTCAGCGCGCTGAATTCCTGCTCGAGAAAGGATTTGTTGATCACATCGTGTCGCGGGCGGAGATGAAAGCAACGATATCGCGGATATTGGAATTGTTGTTATGATAAGGAAACCGTCAATCCTGGTAACAAACGATGACGGGATTCACGCCCCGGGTATTTTCGCCTTGTGGGAAGCGATGCGCGAAATGGGAGACGTCACGGTTGTCGCTCCCGATACCGAAAAGAGCGCGGTGGGGCATGCGATCACAATTTCCGATCCGATCCGGATTCAAAAAGTGACCCGGCATGATGGATTCGAGGGTTTTGCCGTGAAAGGAACCCCGGCGGACTGCGTCAAAATCGCGGTACGCGCCCTGATGGATACCCAACCCGATATCGTGATTTCGGGAATTAACCTGGGAGCGAACGTCGGCAATAATATCATTTATTCCGGGACGGTATCGGCCGCAACCGAGGGAACAATGTTAAACATTCCATCCCTTGCCGTCAGTCTTGACGCGATTAAGGGGGGAGATTTGAATCCGGCCAAAAAAGTGGCCGTCAGGGTTGTTCGCAAAATACTTCAAAAAGGATTGCCCACCGGTACCCTCCTGAATGTAAACGTTCCGAACGTGCCCATGAACAAGATACGCGGATTCAAAATTACACGGCAGGGAAACGTGTATTTTAAGGATTGGTTTGAAACGCGGGAAGACCCGCGCGGACGATTGTATTATTGGATGACCGGAGAAATCGTAGACCCCAATAACGGCCCCGGGTTTGACAGCCATGCCATTCAAAGTGGATTCGTGAGCATTACCCCCATTCATTACCAATTAACCAACATGCCTTTTTTAAACGAGTTGGAAACGTGGGATTTCCGGGATTTGGATTAATAACGGGAATATCCCTTACCGAATAATAAAAATGTAAAGAAAAAGAATTGAGTAGATTACATAAAAACGGCATAGCGATCCTGGATTTCGGGTCGCAATACACACAATTGATCGCCCGGCGGATCAGGGAACAACACGTCTATTCGGAAATATTGCCGCATGACGTAACCTTGGATACAATTCTTGAACATGCTCCCAAAGCGATTATTCTCTCCGGAGGACCTTCGAGCGTGTACGAAGATTCTTCTCCTAAATACGATGAATCTATATTCGATTTGAACATCCCGATCCTTGGAATTTGCTATGGATTACAGTTGCTTGCCCATCATTACGGCGGCCGGGTAGATAGCGCCTCCCATGGTGAATATGGCTTCGCGCACTTAAGCATTGAGAATCCGCACACGTTGTTGGAGTCCGTTTCGGACGGTTGCCAGGTCTGGATGAGCCACATGGATCGTGTGACCGAGGTTCCCGCCGGTTGGATGGTCAATGCCCGTTCATCCAACGGGGTGGTGGCGGCGATGAGTAATCCATCGACGAAGCGCTACGCGACCCAGTTTCACCCGGAGGTCGCTCACACGGTGGAGGGCGAAACGGTTTTAAACAATTTTTTATTTAAGATCGCCCGTTGTGAGCCGAACTGGACACCGGGGAATTTTATCCAGAACCAGGTGGATCGTATCCGGGCCAGGGTCGGCGACGGAAAAGTGTTGATTGGTGTAAGCGGAGGAGTGGATTCCTCGGTTGTTGCCGCATTGATGAACAAAGCTTTGGGTAAACAGGCGATTGCGGTATTGATCGATCATGGATTGTTGCGTAAAAACGAGGCCATCCAGTGCGTAACGGCGTTGAAGGACGGCCTGGGAGTAAATATCCACCAGATGGATGAATCTTCCCTCTTTTTGTCGCAATTGGCCGGTATAACCAATCCCGAACAAAAACGTAAAATCATCGGCACTCAATTTATCCGGTCCTTTGAAAAAATCGCCCGGAGGTTTGGCGAGATCGAGTTTCTTGCCCAGGGCACGTTGTACCCGGATGTGATCGAGAGCGGTACCGGTAAAAAGGGCGGACCGGCCGCCGTTATCAAGAGTCATCATAATGTGGGAGGGCTGCCGGATGACATGAAATTTAAATTAATCGAACCGTTGCGGGATCTTTTCAAGGATGAAGTGCGGAATGTCGGTCGTGAGCTGGGATTGCCGGAAGCCCTTATTCAGAGGCATCCTTTCCCGGGACCGGGGTTGGCGGTTCGGATTATCGGCGAGATTACGAAAGAACGCCTGGACTGTTTGCGCGAAGCGGATGATATTTACATGAAAATTTTGCATGAAGAAGGTCTGTATGATGAGATTTGGCAAGCCTTTTCGGTTTTGATTCCGGTCAAGACGGTGGGAGTAATGGGGGACCAGCGTACGTATGAGAATTTGCTGGCGTTACGGGCCGTTACCAGCACCGACGGGATGACGGCCGACTGGTTTCGGATTCCATCCAATGTTCTTTCAAAGATATCCAATCGAATAGTAAATTCCGTGAAAGGGATTAATCGGGTGGTTTACGATATTACTTCAAAACCACCGGGAACCATTGAGTGGGAATAGGTTTAAAGGAAAAGCCGTCTTTGCGGAATCCCGTAAAACACGAATTAACACCATTTTTTCATAAAACAAGTAAAGCATTGATAATGTGTTGTAATGTTTCGAATTATCCTTATACGGAGGGACCATGTGTGGTATTGTAGGTTATCTTGGTAAACAGGATTCAGTTCCGATATTAATAAAGGGCCTTAAACGGTTGGAATACCGCGGGTATGATTCCGCCGGTATCGCGGTTATGAACGGCAATAATATGCATCTGCTGAAAAAGGCCGGGAAAGTCAGGGAGCTGGAATCGGCCATCGATGATTCGGTATTAACCGGTTCAGTCGGTATAGCCCACACCCGATGGGCAACGCACGGCGAACCGAACGATATCAATGCCCACCCGCACCAGGATCATACCAACTCGATCGCCCTGATCCACAACGGAATTATCGAGAATCACGGCGTTTTGAAACAGGTGTTGGAACAACAGGGTATTGAGTTTAAAAGCAATACGGACACGGAAGTATTGGCGCAGTTGATTTCTTCCATTTATTACAGCGACGGTCTGACGTTTGAGCAGGCTGTTCGGGCGGCGCTTCAAAAGGTGGTCGGCGCTTACGGCATTGTCGCGATCAACAAGCGGGAACCGGACAAATTGGTTGCCGCAAGGTTTGGGAGTCCCTTGGTGCTGGGGGTCGGTGACGGAGAATATTTCCTGGCGAGCGACGCGTCGCCGATCGTCGAATACACCCGGAACGTAGTGTACCTTGACGAAGGCGATATGGCGATTATTACATCCGAGGGATATACGATCAAAAAGATTTTCGATAACCAGATCGTGTCACGGGAAGTCGCCACTCTCAACTGGTCCTATGAGCAAATTGAAAAGGGGAACTATCCTCATTACATGCTTAAGGAAATCCACGAGCAGGAACAGACCATAATCGACACTATGCGCGGCCGGATCCAGGTTGAAAAAGGGAATGCCCACCTGGGAGGCGTGCACGATTGGCTGCCGCGGATTGAAACGGCGCGGCGTCTGTATATAACCGCCTGCGGGACCTCGTGGCATGCCGGTCTTATCGGTAAGTATTTATTGGAGGAATATGCCGGGATCCCCGTGCACGTGGAATATGCTTCGGAATTTCGTTACCGGGAGGCGATCATCGATAGTGAAACCGTGGTGATTGCCATCAGCCAATCGGGGGAAACCGCCGATACGCTGGCGGCCATCCGGAAAGCCAAGGGTAAAGGGGCTTTGACCCTTGGTATTTGCAACGTTGTCGGGAGTACAATCTCCCGTGAAACGGATTGCGGTGTGTACACCCATGCCGGACCGGAAATCGGTGTGGCATCCACCAAGGCTTTTACCGCCCAGGTGACGGTGTTGTCATTGCTGGCTTTGAACCTGGGACGACGCCGGGGATTGTCCAGGTCGCAGGGACAAAAGATTGCCCGCGCGCTGGCCAGCCTGGGAAACAAAGTTCACAGGATATTAAAGAACGCTACCCAGGTGGAAAAAGTGGCCTGGGAAACGCAATATGCCGATAATTTTTTGTATCTGGGACGGGGATTAAACTTCCCGGTGGCACTGGAAGGGGCCCTGAAATTAAAGGAGATTTCCTATATTCATGCCGAGGGCTATCCCGCCGCGGAAATGAAGCACGGACCAATTGCCCTGATTGATGAACGAATGCCGGTGGTTTTTATTGCTCCCCACGATCACACCTATGAAAAGGTATTGTCGAATATCCAGGAAGTGAAATCCCGGCGGGGGAAAACGATTATTTTAACCGATAAAAAAACGCGTGACATCGTCGAGTTGGCCGACTACATGATTGAAATTCCCACTACGCATCAGCATATATTCCCGATTCTGGCATCGATTCCCCTGCAATTATTGGCGTATCAATTGGCCGTCTTACGGGGATGCGATGTGGACCAACCAAGGAATTTAGCAAAGAGTGTTACGGTTGAATAAATTGTGTCAAATTGTGCTTGCGGTTTCTTTCCTGCTCCTTCCGTTGGAAGCGAACCAGAACTGGTTTAAGACGCGGATGGTGAAGGATCAGTTTGAGAAAGCGGTAATGCATTATAATGAAGGACGCTATGCCGTAGCGGAAACGATCCTGAATAAACTGTTGAGTAATAACCCCGGTAAATACACTACCGCGTCGACAATGTTATTGATGAAAACAACGGCTCATTTAGGGCGGTATGACGAAGCGAAAGCGGTCGGCCGGGAATTCCTGGAATCGTACCCGTCAAGCAGGTACACGGCTGAAATTTACCAGACCTTCGGAGATATTTTTATTGAAGAAGGACTATACGAATCGGCGTACCGAATGTATCTCCGGGCACGGGGAATGAGCGCTGATGAGGGGTTCATTCAAAAAGTTGACAAGAGAATAAAAAAAACATTAACCTTAAATATTCCGCCCAACGTTATCGAAGAGTTGATTTCGTTGGAACCCGACATTTACAGCCGGTCCATATTAATCCTGACCAAAGCGTATGAAGAGATTTATGAGGGGAAACCCGATGAGTGCGCGTTGACCTTGTCTCAAATCGAGCCGGATCAGGTTCCCGATTCATATTTCAGTCTGTATGAGCAATTATTGTTGGCTTCCTACCGACCGGGAAATCCGACCCTTTCGTTCGCCGTGATCGTTCCGTTGTCGGGGGAAAACCGTGATTGGGGAAAATCCTTTTTAAAGGGTGTGCAGGAATCGGTAAATCTGAATCCTGTCCGCGGGAAAAATATCTCCTATATTATTTACGATAATCGCAGTCGGGCGATTGAAACCATTCATGCTATCAGAACCTTATCCAGAGATCCCAAAGTATTGGCGCTGATCGGACCCCTGACCGATCCCAACGCTTTAATCGCCGCCTGTTCGATAGCCAATACCAATATTCCCTTATTGATTCCCAATTCCATGCAAAACGGCCTGACCTCCCTGTCGGACTATATTATCCAGCTAAACTCAAATCTGGATACGCGGGGACGTTTGGCCGCGGAATACGCAGTGCGGTATTTGGGATTGAAAAATATTGCCATTTTGGCTCCCGCCGACGAAATGGGACAAACATTAACCGATGCTTTCGTGCAGGAACTTGATCAACTGGGAGTTAGTCCCGTGATCGTTGAATGGTATTCCGGCACACCGGAGAACCTGAGGCGTCAGTTCCGGGCGATTAGAAAAGCGGCCTGGGCGCTGCAAACGAAAGCCAGGCCCAATGAAGATTTACTGGGGATCGAAATCGATAGTTTGGACGCCATGTTCGACATATCGGTGGAAGATTTTTTTGATATCCAAACCGATGACGAGGAAACCCTGTCGCCCTCCGATTCGGATAAAGTGGTTCTGGAAACAATCGATGGTATTTATATGCCCATTCGTCCCGAAGATTTATCCTATGTTGGAACCCAACTGCCGATGTATAATCTTAATACTGTAATCATTGGTAATGAAGGTTGGCAGAATCTTGATGTATTGAATCAGGAGAGTATCGGTCCCCATTTAAAGAGATTGGTGTTAATTACCGATCACTTTGTCCGGGGTAATTTGATCGAACCGCGAATGATGGAGGACCCGGAATATCAACTAAGTTTTTACCAGGGATTTGACAGCGCCCAGTTATTGTTAACCGCCTTGGGTTCAACCGTTCCCAAACGGGAGGCGCTGTTAAAGCGTCTGGCGACGATTGACGAATATCGTGGGTCCGCTTACATGTATTCATTTGCGGAAACCGAACCGAATCTGAATACGGCGTTGCAGGTTATTCAGTATGACCGGTATCAATTCGGTGAAGTCGGCTTTTTTAAAGGTGACTCACTGGTCCAGGCCCAAGTACCGGCTCCCTGATCCATAACGTACCGGATGGACAATCCAGGCTTTTTCGATTGCTCGTCGTTTTTCGAAGATGAAAATGTACGGGCCGGGATAACAAAGAGACATTTTCCTTATATTTCTCCCGATGACCGCCCTGAATTAGCAAGATTGCTGGGTTTGCCTACGGAGAGAGTGGTAATCCCCCGGCAAACGCACACAAACCGGGTGGAGATTGTGCGCATTCCCGGGAGGTTACCGAGTGTGGATGGAATTGTCACTAACCGGGAAAGACTGGTGTTGTCAATCCAGGTTGCGGATTGTGTGCCGGTCTTTATCCATGATTCGACCAACCGGATTATCGGATTGATCCATGCCGGGTGGCGTGGTGTCGTTGACGGAATCATCCGGAATTCAGTGCGTTCAATGGAGGAACTTGGCGGCGATCCCGCCGATTGGCGAATTGTGCTGGGCCCGTCCATTCAAAAATGTTGCTTTCAGATCGGCCGGGAGATCGTGGATCGGTTTGAGGCACAATTCGTCCGGCGCAAGGAAGGCGAAATCTTTGTTGATCTGCAGCAATTGATCATCAGGCAATTTGTTGTCGCCGGTGTACGGGAAACCGGAATTATCAGTACCGGGCAGTGTACAAAATGCCTGGCGCAGGATTACCACTCTTACCGACGAGACGGGAAACAAGCCGGGCGAATGGTGGCCGTATTGGGACTTTTGTAACCGGACGTCGCAGGCGGAATCCATTATTTCGGAATTACTCACATAACTCTAAATTGAAACGGGAAAATTTCTTATCATGAATTTATTTGACGTCATTATTTTGGGTGTTTTGCAGGGCTTAACGGAATTCCTACCGATCAGTAGTTCCGCACATTTGGTAATCAGTCAATATTTGCTGGGGATCCAAATCCCCGGGAACGCCCTGGAAGTGATTTTACACGTTGGTACATTATTTAGTGTTGTGGCTGTTTTCCGGAAAGATATTATTTCCCTGTTGAGCACGTTGAAAGAGAGTGAAACACAGAAATATATTTTCTATATTATTATCGGTACGCTTCCGGCCGTGGTGGTCGGGCTACTCTTTAAGGAAAAAATAGAATCGGCGTTTGACAGCGTGACATTGGTCGCTGTAATGTTGCTGGCGACGGGAGTAATCCTGATCCTGACCAAGTGGGTGAAGAACAGAAAAAAAGAATTGAATTCCGGTAACGGTCTTCTGATTGGCATGGCCCAGGCCCTGGCTATTATTCCCGGGCTTTCGCGTTCGGGTTTGACCATCAGCATGGGACTGTTTCTTGGGATTCCCGCCGAGGTTGTTGCCCGGTTTTCATTTTTACTGGCGATCCCGGCTATTGCCGGGGCCGGATTATTGACAACTCTGGATCTAATCGGAACCGATGTTACAATCCTTTCAATCCCGTTGGTTCTGACGGGTTTTATCAGTTCTTTTATTGTTGGGTGGGTTGCGTTAAAATGGTTAATAGGACTTTTAAAAACCGGGAAATTCCATTGGTTCGGTGTCTATTGTGTAGGAGTCGGAATACTTATCTGGATAGTGAAATAAGAGACCGGGTGTTCTACCTCAGAATAAACAGGAGTGTGCTTTGAATATTACCGGCTTAGCATTCGTTTTATACCTGTTCGTTGTTTTGGGGGTCGGAATATATACGGTCCGAGTGACAAAAAACATAAAGGATTTTGCCTTGGGAGGCCATCGTCTGGGCCCCTGGGTGATCGCCTTTTCGGAACGAGCGTCCGGTGAGTCGGCCTGGTTAATTATCGGTTTACCCGGCGCCGCCCTGGTAGCCGGCTTATTGGA
>Ga0256830_1000761_pt1 | contig 24152 bp, 26 predicted proteins | sample 128326metaG_FD_190537 | JGI IMG/M metagenome (GOLD analysis project Ga0256830, IMG submission 190537) | Hydrothermal vent microbial communities from Lau Basin, Pacific Ocean - 128-326 | ecosystem: Environmental > Aquatic > Marine > Hydrothermal vents | place: Pacific Ocean: Lau Basin | collected... | reverse complement strand
GACGAACTTTACCCCCTTGACCACGCGGCCGCGGTCCACGTCGAGACAGGGAATGATGCGTTTCGCGAGCGTCATAAGTATATTTTTCACCACAGAGTGCACAGAGGACACAGAGTAACGCCGAAAGCGTGCAGGCGGTCATTCATGCCGGGCACTGTTCCCCGGCAAAACCGGCCTGTTCGAGGGCCTGTTGTTGCGTTGAATTACTCCGTGTGCTCCGTGCCCTCTGTGGTTAATGCGCTATCGGTTGATCGGAATACCATAAATCTGCCTTTCTCACCACAGAGCGCACAGAGGACACAGAGTAAACATGGGCCAGGAATGGCCGTTCAAACTCCGGACTTTGCCCCACCGCGGAACGGTTCTGTATCCGGGCGTTGTCGCCGTGAATTTCTCCGTGTTCTCTGTGCCCTCTGTGGTTAATTCCCGGTCAGTTCGTCGGCGAGTTTCTGCGCCTCGGCGAAGTCCAGCGTGCCTTCGTAGATGGCGCGGCCGGTGATGGCGCCGACGATGCCTTCCTCGGCCACTTCGCACAGGGCGCGGATGTCGTCGAGGTTGGTGATGCCCCCCGAGGCGATGATGGGAATGTTCACCGACTGCGCCAGCTTGACGGTGGACTCCACGTTGACGCCGGTCATCATGCCGTCGCGGCCGATATCGGTGTAGATGATGGCCTCGACCCCGTCCTCGGCAAACTTCTGCGCGATGTCGATGACGTCGTGCCTGGAGAGCTTGGACCAGCCGTCGATGGCCACCTTGCCGTTCTTCGCGTCGAGGCCGACGATGATGTGGCCGGGAAATTCCAGGCACAGGTCGTTGACGAAGTGCGGTGCATTGATGGCGCGCGTGCCGATGATGACGTACTGCACCCCCGCTTCCAGGTAGGTTTGCACGGTATCCTCGTCACGGATGCCGCCACCCACCTGCACCACCAGCTCCGGGTGGGCGGCGCAGATCTCGTTGATGACATCGGCATTGATGGGCACGCCGGCGAAGGCGCCGTTGAGATCGACGATGTGCAGACGGCGGGCACCTTCGTCCACCCAGCGGCCGGCCATGGCCACGGGATCGTTGGAAAACACCGTGGCGTCTTCCATGCGCCCCTGCCGCAGCCGCACGCACTGGCCGTCTTTCAGGTCAATGGCGGGGATAACTAGCATCTGTCTCGAGTCCTCGGGAGCGTGTGGTAAATGGGTGGTGGCTCAACCTGACCAGCGCAGGAAGTTGGCGTACAGTTGCAGGCCCGCATGCTGGCTCTTTTCGGGGTGAAACTGCACCGCGAATACATTGTCACGCGCCAGCGCCGATGTAAAGGGAACCCCGTAGTGGGTCGAGGCGGCGATGAGCGCCGGCGCCGCCGGTTCCACGTAGTAGCTGTGCACGAAATAGAAACGCGCGTCCTGGGCGATGTTCGCCCACAGGGGGTGATCGATGGTCTGGTGCACCTGGTTCCAGCCCATGTGCGGGATCTTGAGGCCGGCGTCGGCCACCTCGGACAGGCCGGTGAAGGCGCGCACCTCGCCGGGCAGGATGCCGAGGCAGTCCACCCCCGCGTTCTCCTCGCTGTGGTCCATGAGCACCTGCATGCCCACGCACACCCCCAGCAGGGGCCGACGCGCCGCCACTTCCCGCACCACGGCGTCGAGGCCCAGGCGCGTGAGCTCCCCCATGCAGTCGCGGATGGCGCCCACGCCCGGCAGCACCACGCGGTCGGCGGCGAGGATGGTCTCGGCCTCGCCGGAGACCTGCACGCGCACGCCTTCCCCCACCTTTTCCAGGGCCTTGGCCACGGAATGGAGGTTACCCATGCCGTAGTCGATGACTGCCACCGTGCTCATGAAGGTTCAGCGTGAATCGTGGTCAGCGGCCGCTCAAAGACTGCCCTTGGTGGAGGGAACGAGGTCCTGCATGCGTGGATCGGCCTCCAGCGCCATGCGCAGGGCGCGGCCGAAGGCCTTGAAGACCGTCTCGGCGATGTGGTGGGCATTGGCGCCGCGCAGGCAGTCCACGTGCAGGGTCACCTGGGCGTGGTTGACGAAGCCCTGGAAGAACTCGTGGAACAGGTCCACGTCGAACTCGCCGATGCGCGCGCGCGGCCAGCTGACGCCGAACTCGAGCCCGGGGCGTCCGGAGAAGTCGATGACCACGCGCGCGAGCGCCTCGTCCAGCGGCACGTAGGCGTGGCCGTAGCGGCGGATGCCCTTCTTGTCGCCCACCGCCCTGGCCATGGCCTGGCCGAGGGTGATGCCGATGTCTTCCACCGTGTGATGGGCGTCGATGTGCAGGTCCCCCCGCGCACTGATGTCGAGATCGACGAGGCCGTGGCGGGCCACCTGCTCGAGCATGTGCTCGAGGAAGGGGATCCCCGTCTCCAGGCGGCAACTGCCGTCGCCGTCGAGGTTGATCGTCACCTGGATCTGCGTCTCCAGGGTGTCGCGTTTTACCGTTGCTGCGCGTTCCGTCATGGTTCCGAATACCGGGCCGGTGGGCCGATGCCGTGGATGCCCCAGAAAAAGGCATGGAAAACAAGGTGCACAGGATACCGCCAGATGGCCCGGGGGGAAACAGATCCACGGCCATTTCCCCAGTGGTTTGCTGATTTTTTTCCCCGCCCCGCCCCTGGCCGGGCTTTGAGCTGGTCTTGATCCAGGTCAAAACCTGCCGCCGGCCAGATGGGCAAGCTGTGCAGTCGTCGCCTGCCCGGAACGCAGCTAGCGGAGGGCCGGTTGCAGGCATCACAAACATCGTCACAGTCAACGAGGTGGGTATGGAGTCACAGCAAACCTACAACTACACGGTGGTGCGGCAATTCGCCGTCATGACCGTCGTCTGGGGGGTCGTTGGCCTGCTGGTGGGGGTCGTCATCGCGGCGCAACTGGCCTGGCCGGCGCTCAATTTCGACATCCCCTGGCTGACCTACAGCCGCCTGCGGCCGCTGCACACCAATGCGGTCATTTTCGCCTTCGGCGGCTCGGCCCTGTTCGCCACGTCCTACTACGTGGTGCAGCGCACCTGCCAGACCCGGCTGTTCGCCGGCGGGCTGGCGGCATTCACCTTCTGGGGCTGGAACCTGGTCATCCTGCTCGCCGCCATCAGCCTGCCGCTGGGCTGGACCTCGGGCAAGGAATATGCCGAGCTGGAGTGGCCCATCGACATCCTCATCACCCTGGTGTGGGTGGCCTATGCCATCGTCTTCTTCGGCACCATCGTCAAGCGCAAGGTCCAGCACATCTACGTGGCCAACTGGTTCTTCGGCGCCTTCATCATCACCGTGGCGGTGTTGCACATCGTCAACAGCGCCGCCCTGCCCGTCTCGCTGACCAAGTCCTATTCGGTCTATGCCGGTACCATCGACGCCATGGTGCAGTGGTGGTACGGCCACAATGCGGTGGGCTTCTTCCTCACCGCCGGCTTCCTCGGCATCATGTACTACTTCATTCCCAAGCAGGCGGAGCGGCCCATCTACTCCTACCGCCTGTCGGTGGTGCACTTCTGGACCCTCATCGCCATCTACATGTGGGCCGGGCCCCATCACCTGCACTACACCGCCCTGCCCGACTGGGCGCAGTCCCTGGGTATGGTCTTCTCGCTGCTGCTGCTGGCACCGAGCTGGGGCGGCATGATCAACGGCATCATGACCCTGTCCGGCGCCTGGCACAAGCTGCGCACCGACCCCATCCTGCGTTTCCTCATCGTCTCGCTGTCCTTCTACGGCATGTCCACCTTCGAGGGCCCGATGATGTCCATCAAGACGGTCAATGCCCTGTCGCACTACACCGACTGGACCATCGGCCACGTGCATTCCGGCGCGCTGGGCTGGGTGGGGCTGGTATCCATGGGGGCGATGTACTTCCTCATCCCGCGCGTCTTCAACCGTGACGGCATGTACAGCAAGAAGCTCATCGAGGTGCATTTCTGGACCGCCACCATCGGCATCGTGCTCTATATCGCCGCCATGTGGATCGCCGGTGTCATGCAGGGGCTCATGTGGCGCGCCGTCAACGACGACGGCACCCTGACCTACAGCTTCGTCGAAAGCCTCGAGGCCACCTTCCCCTACTACGTGGTGCGCCTGCTGGGCGGGCTGCTGTACCTGTTCGGCATGCTGGTGATGCTCTACAACACCATCAAGACCATCTCGGGCGCGAAGTCCCCCGAGGCCGTACCGCAAAGCGCCTGAAGGAGTTGTCGTCATGAGTCATGAAAAAGTCGAAAAGAACATTGGCCTGATGATGATCCTGATCATCGTCGTCATCAGCTTCGGTGGGCTGGTGGAGATCGTGCCGCTGTTCTTCCTCAAGGACACCACCGAGCCGGTGCAGGGCCTCAAGCCCTACACCGCCCTGCAACTGGAAGGGCGCGACATCTATATTCGCGAGGGCTGCTACGTGTGCCACTCGCAGATGATCCGCCCCTTCCGCGCCGAGACCGAGCGCTACGGCCACTACTCGGTGGCCGGCGAGTTCGTCTGGGACCATCCCTTCCAGTGGGGCTCCAAGCGTACCGGCCCGGACCTGCACCGCGTTGGCGGTCGCTACTCGGATGAATGGCATCGCGCGCACCTGATCAATCCCCGCGACCTGGTGCCCGAATCCAACATGCCGGGCTTCCCCTGGCTGGCGGAGAACCGCATCGATGCCAGCCTGACGCCGAAGAAACTCGAGGCCATGCGCACCCTGGGCGTGCCCTACAGCCAGGCAGACATCGACGGCGCCGCCGCCGCGGTGGAGGGCAAGACCGAGATGGACGCCCTCATCGCCTACCTGCAGGTGCTGGGTACGGCCATCAAGACGCGGAGGTAGAAACATGGATCTCGATATCAACGACCTGCGCGCCCTCTACACGGTGCTGATGTTCCTCGTCTTCATCGGCGTGTGCTGGTGGGCGTACAGCAGCCGCAGCAGGCCGCGTTTCGACGCCGCCGCGCGCCTGCCCTTCGAAGAGCCGGAGTACCCCCGCCAGGATCCCCGGCCCGAGACCACACCCACTTCTTCAGGAGATCGGACATGAGCAGTTTCTGGAGCTGGTTTATCAGCATCATCGCCGTCCTCAGTTTCGTCGGCTGTTACTGGCTGATCCGCTGGACCTCGCGGCGGCGCGCCGGCGAGGCCAGGGAAGGGGATGTCACCGGGCACACCTGGGACGAGGATCTGCAGGAGCTCAACAACCCCCTGCCGGCCTGGTGGCTGTGGATGTTCTATATCACCATCGTCTTCGGCCTCGTCTACATGGCGCTCTACCCGGCGCTGGGACGCTTCGAGGGGGTCTTCAACTGGAGCCAGAAGGACCAGTACGAGGCCGAGGTGGCCGCCGCCGAGGCCCGCTTCGGGCCCATCTTCGCGGCCTACGCGAAACAGCCCATCCCGCAACTGGCCGGGGACGCCGCCGCCATGCGTGCCGGACAAAGACTGTTTCTAAATTATTGTGCCCAATGTCACGGATCCAGCGCGACAGGCGCCGTGGGCTTTCCTAATCTTACCGATGAGGACTGGCTGTACGGCGGCACGCCGGAGGCCATCAAGACCAGCATTCTCAAGGGCCGCCAGGGCATGATGCCGCCCATGGCCGCCGCCCTCGGTGGCGACGAGGGCGTCGAGGACATGGCCCACTACGTGCTGAGTTTGAGCGGCGCGCCGCACGACGCAGCCAGGGCCGCCGCCGGCAAGGCGAAGTTCGGCGTCTGCGCCGGCTGCCATGGCCCGGACGGCAGGGGCAAGCCCGCCATGGGCGCGCCCGACCTCACCGACGCGGTGTGGCTGCACAGCAACGGGCCGTCGCTGGAGGCGGTCATGACCGCTATCCGTGAGGGCCGCAGCGGCCGGATGCCGGCACACAAGGATCTGCTGGGCGAGGACAAGGTGCACCTGCTGGCGGCCTATGTCTACAGCCTGAGTCATAACCCCTGAGGGCCCGCAGTCCCTCGCAACCGTGAAACAGACCGGAGGTAAGCATGAGTGGAGACGCATTGATCGGATTGATCTTTATGGCGCTGTTCGTTCTGGCCCTGGTTGGCACGCCGTTTATTGCCGCCATCAAGCTGGCCGGAAAACGCGACCACGATTCACACGCACACTGATCTTTCAACCCTGACCGAAAGGGCGCTGTCCCGTCGCGGGGCGGCGCCTTTTTTCTGGATCCCATGAACAAGTCGGACAATTCATCGCAACAGGTCGTCGAGTTCTACGCGAAACACGAAAAGATCTACCCGCGCGCCGTCTCCGGGCTGTTCGCCCGCCTGCGCGTGGCCGGCGTGCTCAGCCTGCTGGGCCTCTACTATGGCCTGCCGTGGCTGCGCTGGGACGACCGCCAGGCGGTGCTGCTGGACCTGCCGGCGCGCCAGTTCCACATCTTCGGCCTGACCTTCTTCCCCCAGGACTTCTTCTACCTCGCGGTGCTGCTCATCATCGCCGGCATCGCGCTGTTCTTCTTCACCACCCTCGCCGGGCGCCTGTGGTGCGGCTATGCCTGCCCGCAGACCGTGTGGACCGAGGTCTTCATGTGGATCGAGCGCCGCATCGAGGGCGATCGGCCGAAACAGATGAAGCTGGACAGGGCGCCGTGGACGCCGCGCAAGCTCGCCATCAAGACCACCAAGCACGCGGTATGGATCCTGTTCTCCCTGTGGACCGGCTATACCTTCGTCGGCTACTTCACCCCCATCACGGAGCTGGCGGTCAAGCTGTTCTCCTTCAGCACCGGCCCCTGGGAGACTTTCTGGGTACTGTTCTACGGCGCCGCCACCTACCTCAATGCCGGCTGGATGCGCGAGCAGGTGTGTATCTACATGTGCCCCTACGCGCGCTTCCAGTCGGCCATGTTCGACGAGAACACGCTGGTCATCTCCTACGACGCGAAACGCGGCGAGCCCCGCGGCTCGCGCAAGCGCGGCGTGGATCCGAAGGAGGTGGGCCTCGGCGACTGCGTGGACTGCACCCTCTGCGTGCAGGTCTGCCCCACCGGCATCGACATTCGCGACGGCCTGCAATACCAGTGCATCGGCTGCGCCGCCTGTATCGACGTGTGCAACGAGGTCATGGAGAAGATGGGCTATCCGAAGGGCCTGATCCGCTACACCACGGAAAACGCCATGGAAGGCAAACCCACGCGTATCCTGCGCCCGCGGATCTTCATCTATATCGCCCTGCTCTCCACGATTACCATCGCCCTGGTGCATGCGCTGGTGACCCGCATCCCCCTGGAGCTGGACGTCATCCGTGATCGCAACGCCCTCTACCGCGAACTGCCCAACGGTGAAATCGAGAACAGCTATGCCCTCAAGATCATCAACATGGACACGCGCGCGCATACCTACACGGTGCAGGTCTCCGGCCTGCCGGGCGTCCATTTCGCCCGCGAGCACGTCTCCATCACGGTGCCCGCGGGAGGCGTGGAGACCCTGCCGGTACGGGTCCGCATCGACAGATCCGCGATCAGGGCGCCCCGCCTGACGCTGGAGTTCCTCGTGCGCGCCCGGGACGATCGCCGCCTCAGGGTCAGCGAGCATGGCCGCTTCCTCGCCCCCGCCGCGAGTCCGCCGGGGTCGCCGGAATGACGGCCGAAAACACCGCCACCCCCTGGTACCGGCACTTCTGGGTGTGGGTGGTCATTCTCCTGCCGCTGGCGGTCATCACCGCCGGGCTCTATACCCTGTTCATCGCCGGGGAACACCCTGATGCGCTGGTGGTGGACGATTACTACCGCGAGGGACTGGCCATCAACCGACGCCTGGACCGGGAAGCCGCCGCCCGCGCACGCGGCGTCCGCGCGCGGCTGTCACTGGACACGCGGGGCGGGCTCACCCTGCGCCCCGAGCATGGCTTCGGCCGGCCCCTGCCCGAACTGGAACTGTCCTTCATCCACCCCACCCATGCCGAACGGGACCGCCGCCTGAGCCTGCGCGCCGACGGGAGTGGTATCTATCGCAGCGATGGGGTAAATATAGCGGGCGGCCGATGGCACATTCGCCTGCGCGCCCCCGCCGAGGGTTGGCAGCTGGACACCACCGCTATCCTGGAGAAGGGACAGGATCTGCTGCTGGATGCCGAAAGTGAATCGGCCCCCAGCATCGAATGAGGGAGGAAACATGCCGGACACACAACAAGAGATCCCGAAGATCCAGCGCGTCATCGCCATCCTGTGGCCGTCTTTCCTGACCGCCGGGGCGGCCACCATCCTGTTCTTTACCGCCTTCGATCCCGTCGACATGATGGTCAATGCCGGCTACGGCGAGATCAACCGCCTCGGCGGCTACACTGCGGGATTCTTTTTCTTCTGGCTCCTGACCTCCACCTCCTGCGCCCTGACCTGCTATTTCCAGCAGCCCTGCGAACGGCACAAGGACTGAGACCGGGGCTTGTGCACAGGCCCCACCCGCCGCGCTCATCCCGGAGTGCGAACTGGCCGCTATCCCTGCCAGGTGGCCCTGATCTGTAATACGGGCCCTTTCTTCGACACGCGGGATCAGTCCGGACGGTGGCAGGCAGGCGCAAACGCAACAAGTGGTGGCGGCGGGGCATCTGGGCCCTGCGCGCCCTGCTGGCCTTCCTGATCCTCGATGCCGCCTACCTGTATGCCATCTGGCCGGACTGGGATACCCTGGGCCGGGGAGCGATCCCCCGCTCGGTGTTCATCGAACGCTACAGCGCGCAGGCCAGCGCCGACCCGACCCTGCCGCCGCTGCGCTGGCGGCCGGTGCCCTTCAACCACATCCCGCGTCACCTGCGCCACGCAGCGGTGGCGGCCGAGGACGCGCGCTTCTTCGAGCACGGCGGTATCGACATCCTCGCCCTGCGCGACGCCATGGCCTACAACCTCGACCACATGGACCTGAAATACGGCGGCAGTACCATCTCCCAGCAGACCGTCAAGAACCTCTTTCTCAGCCCTTCGCGCAATCCCCTGCGCAAGTGGCATGAACTGGTCCTGACCCTGGGCATGGAGTGGCGTATCTCCAAGCGACGCATCCTGGAGATCTATCTGAACATTGCCGAGTTCGGCGAAGGGATCTACGGCGTGGAGGCCGCCGCGCAGTACTACTGGCAGCGCCCCGCCTCGGCGCTTACCGAGTGGCAGGCGGCGCAACTGGCCGCGACGCTACCCAGCCCGCGGCGGCACAACCCCGCCACCCGCACGCGCCAGTTCCTGAAGCGGGCGCGGCGCATCCAGCGTTTCATGCGCCGCCAGATCTACGATCACCCGGGCGGCTGACCCGAGGGCCGCCGGCCACCCCGCCCGCGACCCTTGCCCTTGCGGGCGCCACCCCCGCCGGCGCGGCGCCCACCGCCGCCCTTGCCGCCACGCCCGCCGCGACCACCGCGCTCGTCCCGGCGGCGACGCGGTTCGTGGACGGGCGGTTTGGGCTCCACCAGCAGCGCCGCATCGATGGGCGCGGTGTCGATCTTGTGGCCGATGTATTCCTCGATCTCGGGCATGGAGAAGGCGTATTCCTCGCAGGCGAAGCTGATGGCCTCGCCCGAGGCGCCGGCACGGCCGGTACGGCCGATGCGGTGGACGTAGTCCTCGGCGTCCTGGGGCAGGTCGAAGTTGATGACGTGGCTCACCGCCGGGATGTGCAGGCCCCGGGCGGCGACATCGGTGGCGATGAGGATGTTGAGCTCGCCGTCGGTGAAGCGCCTGAGCAGGCTCATGCGTTTGGTCTGCGGCACGTCGCCGGAGAGCACCGCGGCCTCCATGTCATTGCCCTTGAGCCAGGCGCCGATCTTCTCCGCCATGCGCTTGGTGTTAACGAAGATCAGCACGCGGCTCTCGCCCATGGACTGCAACAGGCCGATCAGCAGGGGGATCTTTTCCTCCTTGGCCGGGTAATAGACCCGCTCGCTGATGCGCTCGCCGGTGACCTGCTCGGGCTCGATGTCCACCTCGTCGGGATTGTTCATGTGCTCGTAGGCCAGTTCCTTGACGCGGAAGGAGAGCGTGGCCGAGAACAGCAGGTTGAGACGTTCGGCCGGCGGCGGCATGCGGCGCAGCAGGTAGCGGATGTCCTTGATGAAGCCGAGATCGAACATGCGGTCGGCCTCGTCGAGCACCATCACCTGGATGGACTTGAGGTTGTAGACGTGCTGCTTGAAGTAGTCGATGAGCCGCCCGGGCGTGCCGATGAGGACATCCACGCCTTCCTCCAGCTGGCGGCGCTGGGATTCGTAGCCGGTGCCCCCGAAGACCAGCCCCAGGCGCAGGCCGGTGTGGCGACCCAGGACCTCGGCGTCCTTGTGGATCTGCACCGCCAGCTCGCGCGTGGGGGCGAGGATCAGGCAGCGCGGCTGGGTGTACTCGCGCTCCGGTTCTTCCTTCTCCAGGGTGAGGATGTGCTGGAAGGCGGCGATGAGAAAGGCCGCCGTCTTGCCGGTGCCGGTCTGCGCCTGGCCGGTGACGTCGTGGCCGGCCAGGGCGATGGGCAGGGTTTCCGCCTGGATGGGCGTGCAATAGGAAAAGCCAGCCTCTTCAATACCTTGCATGAGTTCCGGGGCAAGGTCGAAATCGGCGAAGCGTTTGCGGGTGAGGTGATCGTTTTGCATGGGGATACAGGATAACAGAACGTTTTCCGTTTGGGGCTTGAAATGCCGGGCGTCTTGGGCTCAAAATCGCTCTGGACGATCCGGAAGCCTTCCCACCCGTCACCCTGAGTTCTTTCAATTCGTACAGCATGGAGAAACCTGACCTTGAGTGATCAAATTGCGTATGTCAGCGACGACACCTTCGAGCAGGAAGTCATCAACGCCGAAGGGCCGGTCCTTGTGGACTACTGGGCCGACTGGTGTGGTCCCTGTAAGATGATCGCACCGATCCTGGATGAAATTGCGGCGGAATACGCCGGCAAACTGAAGGTCGCCAAGCTCAATATCGACGAGAACCCGGCCACGCCGCCCAAGTATGGTATCCGCGGCATCCCCACCCTGATGCTGTTCAAGGATGGCAACGTGGAGGCCACCAAGGTGGGCGCGGTGTCCAAGTCCCAGCTCACCGCCTTCATCGACAGTAATCTGTAGTCTTCGACCCCGAAAACTGTGCGCGTCGTCCGGTCCGCGGACTGGACGGTATGCCGATTTGGTGTTAACTTTAGCGGAAAGCCGTTCGAAAAATCCCAAAACCAAGTATTTACTGTAACACCGCCAATCCAGGCGATTCTCAAGTACAACATCCAGACGCCCACAGGGCCGCATACCGGTTCCCGCCGGTGCTGCATTGCCATTGTCGCATTCCCGTGCATCCCTGGATGTTCACCCAACAACCCCGTTTCGGAACCCACCTGACATGAACCTGACAGAACTGAAGCAGACCCCCGTCCCCGAACTCATCGAGCTCGCCTCCTCCATCGGCATCGAGAACACGTCCCGCTCCCGCAAGCAGGACATCATTTTCTCCATCCTCAAGGCCCACGCCAAGAACGGCGAGGACATCTACGGCGACGGGGTGCTGGAGATCCTGCAGGACGGTTTCGGTTTCCTGCGCTCGGCGGACAGTTCCTATCTCGCCGGGCCCGATGACATCTACGTCTCGCCGAGCCAGATCCGGCGCTTCAATCTGCGTACCGGCGACACGGTATCCGGCAAGATCCGCCCGCCCAAGGAAGGCGAGCGCTACTTCGCCCTGCTCAAGGTCTCGGAGATCAACTTCGAGCCGCCCGAGAACGCCAAGAACAAGGTGCTGTTCGAGAACCTCACCCCGCTGCACCCCAACGAGCGCCTGACCCTGGAGAAGGGCAACGGCAGCACCGAGGACTTCACCGCGCGCGTCATCGACCTCACCGCGCCCATCGGCAAGGGCCAGCGCGGCCTCATCGTCTCACCGCCCAAGGCCGGCAAGACCATGATGCTGCAGAACATCGCCCAGTCCATCACCGACAACCATCCCGAGTGTTACCTCATCGTGCTGCTCATCGACGAACGCCCCGAGGAAGTCACCGAGATGGCGCGTTCGGTGCGCGGCGAGGTGGTGTCGAGCACCTTCGACGAACCCGCCAGCCGCCACGTGCAGGTGGCCGAAATGGTCATCGAGAAGGCCAAGCGCCTCGTGGAGCACAAGCGCGACGTGGTCATCCTGCTCGACTCCATCACCCGCCTGGCGCGCGCCTACAACACCGTCATCCCGTCCTCGGGCAAGGTGCTCACCGGCGGCGTGGACGCCAACGCCCTGCAGCGTCCGAAACGCTTCTTCGGCGCGGCGCGCAACGTGGAAGAAGGCGGCTCCCTGACCATCCTCGCCACCGCCCTCATCGACACCGGCTCGAAGATGGACGAGGTCATCTACGAGGAATTCAAGGGCACCGGCAACATGGAGGTCCACCTCGACCGCCGCATCGCCGAGAAGCGCATCTACCCGGCCATCAACATCAACCGCTCGGGCACCCGCCGCGAGGAACTGCTCACCAAGCCCGACGAGTTGCAGAAGATGTGGATCCTGCGCAAGGTGGTGCACGACATGGACGAAGTGGCAGCGATGGAATTCCTCAACGACCGCCTCAAGACCACCAAGACCAACGCCGAATTCTTCGACTCCATGAAACGCTGACCTCACGCCGAGCCGGCGCCGGCGTCCCCTGCCCGCACCCCCAACCGCCCGAGGGCGCACCAGGCCGCGCCCTCCCGCCCGTTTTCCATCCCCTGTGCCCCTTTTCGACAAACACTTATATCACCTACTTAAAGTGATACTTTAAGCCAACCCCTTGTTCCCATTGACGATTTTTTGACAATTGGGTACAGTGACTTGCGAACACACGGTGCCGACCGTCAATTTGCCGACGAATTTTCGCCACAGACCGCGGTCCAAACCGGTAAGCCCACAGGCAGCAAGGGGGGAGCGCATGCAGACGCCGGCACACGAGCCACTGGATTTCGAATACTGGCAGCGACTGGCCGAACTCAGTCCACAGGCCTTCGAGCAGGCCCGCAACGAGGCCATCGAGGCCCTCATCGAGGCCTGCCCGCCCTCGGCGCAGGAACGCCTGCGCCGCCTGCAATGGCGCATCGACCGTACCCGCGAGCGCGCCGACAACCCCGTGGCCGCCTGTATCGCCCTGTCGCGCATGATGTGGGACAACTACGACCGCCTCAACCAGACCCTGCAACGCCTGACACGCCCCGAGGCGGCCCGGCCGGCGCCCGCCAGCGCCACGGTGCTGGCCTTCCGCCCGGCCTGACATGGCGGCCGCAACGCCACCGGCGACGTTGTTTCCCCTGCGCGGATGGCCTAGGCTTTGGACAGGCACCTGATTCTCTGCGAGGGAGGTTGTACCTCATGTTGCCCCCGGAGCACGCCACCAGTCTGGAGACCTTCGACTTCGACCAGTGGGCCACCCTGGCCCGCACCCACCCCGAGGCCTTCGAGGAACTGCGCCGCCTGACGGTGGAACTCGCCATCCTCAAGCGCTCGCGGCGCAACCGCGAACGGCTCAAGGGCCTGCAATGGCGCATCGACCGCGTACGGGAAGCCGCCGGCAGCCCGCTGGCCGCCTGCCTGCGCATCTCCCAGCTCATGTGGGATCGTTTTGAGGATCTCAACGACTGTTATCACCACCCGCGCCGTACCCTGGAGGCCGCCCAGGCCCCCCGCGCCCGCGCCGTGCCCCTGCGCCCCGTCCGCGCCAACGAGGACGAGACCGATCCCGAGCAGGGCTGAACTTCCCCGCACCCCGGCGCCTTGCCGCTGCCGGTGGAATTCCGTACAATCTGCCGCCCGCACCGTGCCGGCGCCCGGAATCCCCCGGGGAGGACCGGAGAGCGGTGGGGCCGAAAAGAGGACCTGACATGAAAGCCGAGATCCATCCCGCCTACGACGAGGTCACGGTGACCTGCAGTTGTGGCAACACGTTCAAGACCCGTTCCACTGCGGGCAAGGACATCAGTCTGGAAGTATGTTCCGCCTGCCACCCCTTCTTCACGGGCAAGCAGAAGATCGTCGACACCGCCGGCCGCGTGGACAAGTTCCGCCAGAAATACGGCATGAAATAAGATCCATGCGCGGTCTGGCCGATGCAAAACGGGCGCTCTCGGGCGCCCGTTTTCTTTTGCTCGCCCGGTGCATCCCCCTGTGCCTCGCCGGCCTGCTCGCCGCCACGCCGGCCGCTGCAGACGACTGCCGCCCCGCGCGCTTCGACGCCGAGGTCAGCGTGCGCCAGGTCTACGACGGCGACACCGTGGCCCTGGCCGACGGGCGCAGGCTGCGCTTCATCGGCATCAACACCCCCGAACGGGGGCGCGAGGAACGCCCGCCGGAGCCGCTGGCCGAGGCGGCGCGGCGTTTCGTCGCCGCGCGCCTGCCGCCCGGCACGCGCCTGAAGCTGTCCTTCGACGCCGACCGCGAGGATCGCTACCACCGCCTGCTGGCCCATCCCTTTCTCGCCGACGGCACCAACCTCGCCGCGGCCCTCATCGAGGCGGGGCTGGGCTTCGCCATCGTCGTGCCCCCCAACGGCGCCTTCGTTTCCTGTTACGCCGCCGCCGAGGCCCGCGCCCGCGCCGCCGGGCGCGGGATCTGGGCCGAGCCCTACTACGCCCCGCGCGAGGCGACGGCGCTGGGCGACAGCGACGCGGGCTTCCGCCTGCTGCGCGGGCGGGTGAAGGAACTGCGCTACGGGCGCCGCAGTTTCTATCTCGATCTCGCCCCCGGCGTGGCGGTGCGCCTGCACGCCCGCGATCAGATCCATTTCCGCGGTTACGACCTCGAGGCCCTGGTGGGACGTACCATCACCGTGCGCGGCTGGCTGCGCCGCTACCGGGGCCGCTGGCGCATGCCCCTGCGTCACCCGGCCATGCTCTCGGGCTGGCCGCGGGGGGCGGGCGCGCCGGAAGGGGAAAACCCGCCGGCATCGGAGTAAGATGGCGGCCTTGCAGGAGACGAGCCCGTCCATGTCCGACAAAGATCCCAAAGACCGGCGCCAGACCGCCCTCGACTACCACGCGCAACCCGTGCCGGGCAAGATCGCCACTGCCCTGACCAAGCCCTTCGCCACCCAGTCCGAGCTCAGCCTCGCCTATACCCCGGGGGTGGCCGAACCGGTGCGCGAGATCGCCCGTGATCCGGCCGAGGCCTACCGCTACACCGGCAAGGGCAACCTGGTGGCGGTGGTCACCGACGGCACCGCCGTGCTGGGGCTCGGCAACGTGGGCGCGCTGGCGGGCAAGCCGGTGATGGAAGGCAAGGCGGTGCTGTTCAAGCGCTTCGCCGACATCGACGTCTTCGACATCGAGGTGGATGCGCCCAGCCCCGAGGCCTTCATCGAGACCGTGGCCCACATCGCGCCCACCTTCGGCGGCATCAACCTCGAGGACATCGCCGCGCCCCACTGTTTCGCCATCGAGGCGGAACTCAAGGCGCGCCTCGACATCCCCGTGTTCCATGACGACCAGCACGGCACCGCCATCATCATCCTCGCCGGCCTGCTCAACGCCCTGCGCGTGCAGGACAAGACCCTCGATGCGGTGCGCGTGGTGTGCCTCGGCGCGGGCGCGGCGGCCATCGCCTCCATGCGCCTGCTCCGGGAACTGGGCGTGAGCGGCGAGCAGATCACCATGGTGGATCGCCAGGGCGTGATCCACGCCGGGCGCGCCGATCTCAATCCCTACAAGCAGGAGTTCGCCCGCGAGACCGGGCGGCGCACCCTGGCCGACGCCCTGGCCGGCGCCGACGTGCTGGTGGGGGTGTCCGGCCCGCGCCTGGTGACGGCGGAGATGGTGAAGAGCATGGCGCCGCGGCCGGTGATCTTTGCCCTCTCCAACCCCGACCCGGAGATCGATCCCGCCACCGCCCACGCCGTGCGCGACGACCTGGTCATGGCCACCGGGCGCAGCGACTACCCCAACCAGGTCAACAACGTGCTTGGCTTTCCCTTCATCTTCCGCGGCGCGCTGGACGTGGCCGCCAGCGCCATCAATACCGAGATGGAACTGGCCGCCGTGCACGCCCTGGCCGCACTGACCCACGAACCCGTACCCGACGAGGTCCTCAAGGCCTACCGCCTGCCGGCTCTGGCCTTCGGCCGCGACTACATCATCCCCAAGCCCTTCGATCCGCGCCTGCGCGACTTCGTGCCCCCCGCCGTGGCGCGCGCCGCCATCGACACCGGCGTGGCACGGGCGCCGTGGCCGGCGCATTATCCTGAACAGAAAGCAGCGAGCAGCGAGTAACGAGGAACGAGAAGGGGCGCTTAAACTCCCCCGATGACCCCGGAGGGATACGTCTCATTCAGGAGCGCCGCCACCGCCTCGCGGTCGGCGCGTGCCATGGGGCGGCCGTCCACGGGGCTGAGGGGCGCCTCGCGCAGGCCGTCGAAGGGCAGCACGGTGAGTTCGATGCGCCGCTCGCCGGCATGGAAGCGCAGCAGGGGCGCGGTCACCTCGCGGCCGCCGCCGTAGCGCAGGCTACGCTGGTCCTGCTCGAAGGGAATGGCGTGATCCTGGAGAAACAGCAACAGGGCCTCGGGCTGATCGGTGAAGACGTGCAGGTGCACCGGGGAGTTGCCATCGGCGGTGCCACGCAGCACCGCCCCCACCAGCCGCGGCGAGAAGTCCGCCAGCAGGTCCATGGCCTGCAGTGCCTCGCGGCGCAGGCCGGCCAGCAGGCGGGGCTGGGCGTCGGCATGGAAGACGCGCTGGTATTCCGCCAGCGCCGCCTCGATCTCGGTATTGGCGGGCAGGCTGGCGCGCAGCCCCAGTCCCAGTTTCTCCGCCGCCTTGCGCTTGGCCGCGGCATAGTCGCGGTTGCCGGCCTCGAGGAGAATACGCGCGGCGAGCCGGGCCAGCGCCTGGCGCTGGCGGGAAGTCTGTGCGGTGGATCGCCTGCCCATGCCCGTGTGTCCCTGGTGCGCGCCCCGGATGCCTTCCAGCTAGAACAGCTGCTCGGTGATGTCCCCGCCGTTGTCCGGCTGGTCGTCCGGCGTCGGCAGTGCCGTGGCGCTGTCCGTGGGGACCTGGTCGGCGAGGAAGTATTCGAACAGGGTCTGGCGGCTGTCGGGACCCGCCAGTTGCCCGGTTTCGGCATCGATGCGCACGCTCACCAGCCCCGGCGGCTGCACCAGCGGGGTCTCGGGCACGCCCCGCAGGGCGCCGCCCATGTATTCCATCCACATGGGCAGGGCGGCCCGCGCCCCGGTCTCCCGGTCGCCCAGCGGGCGCGGTTCGTCGAAGCCCACCCAGGTGACGGCCACCAGCCTGGCGTTGAATCCGGTGAACCAGGCGTCGCGCTGGTCGTTGGTGGTGCCGGTCTTGCCGCCGAGGTCATGGCGGCCCAGCTGCATGGCGCGCCGCCCGGTGCCGCGCCGAATGACGTCGCGCAGCATGGTGTTCATGAGGAAGGCCGTCTGCGGGCTGAGAACCTGGCGCGCGGGCAGAAACATGGGTGGCACCGGCGCCCGAGGCGGCACCGCCTCGGCCCCGTCACCGCCCGCCCCGGCCTCCGCCGCCGGCGCGGGGGCTTCCTCCGGCCCCGCCGGCACGCCCACATCCGGCACTGGCAGCAGGCTGGCCGGCGCGAGATCCGGGTAGAGGTTCAAATCCTGCAGGGCCGCGGGGGCGGGCGCCGTGGCCGCCGGCTCGCTCGCGGGGGCGGGGGGCACCGTGGGAGGCATCGCTGCAGGGTCGACCTCGGAGGGCGCCGCTGCCGGCGTGCCGGGCGGTTCCGCCGCTTCGGGCTCGGGCGCCGAGGGCGGCGTGGGCGCGAGGCAATCCGGGCACACGCGGGCAGGCAGGGTGCGCGCGACGATGCGCCCGTCGGGACCGATGACGTGGCTGATGTACCAGGGGCTCACGCGATAGCCGCCGTTGGCGAACACGGCGTAGGCCATGGCCATGTCCAGCGGGGTCACCGCGCCGCTACCCAGCGCCAGCGACAGGTCCCGCGGCAGGTTGGCCGGCGAGAAACCGAAACGCTTCGCGAAGCGCACCGCGTAACCGATGCCGATGTCGCGCAGCAGGCGGATGGACACCAGGTTGCGCGAATTGATCAGCGCCTTGCGCAGGCGGGTGGGACCGTAGAACTTGCCGGTATAGTTCTCCGGCCGCCAGGTGTCCTCCAGCCCGGGGGCGTCGAACACCACCGGCGCGTCGTTGATGATGCTCGCCGCGGTGAAGCCCTTGTTCAGGGCCGCGGTGTAGATGATGGGCTTGAAGCTGGAGCCCGGCTGGCGGCGGGCCTGGGTGACGCGGTTGAACTTGCTGCGGTAGAAGTCGAAGCCCCCCACCAGGGCGCGAATGGAACCGTCCGAGGGCTCCAGCGAGACCAGCGCGCCGGCCACCTCGGGGATCTCGGCCAGCCAGGAACAGGCGGTGCCTTCCTCGCCGGGCTGCACGAGGATGATGTCGCCCACCTTGAGGACCTCGTCCACGCCGCCGGGCTCGGGGCCCTGGTGGTTGTCGTCGTGGTAGGCCCGCGCCCACTTGAGGCGCTGTTCGAAGGGCAGGTAACTGACCCGCCCCTCGCGGGTCCAGGCCCAGGCGGCGTCCTCGTCGATCTGGAACACCAGTGCCGCCTGCAGGTCGCCGGCCACGGGCACGTCGGCAAGCAGCGCGGCCCAGCCCTGCATGTCGCCGAGTTCGTCGTTGTCGAAGAGCTCCACGTGGCGCACCACGCCGTGATAGCCATGGCGGCGGCCGTAGGCCAGCAGGGCATTGCGCAGGGCCCGGTTGGCGATGGCCTGGCGGCGCGGCTCGATGGTGGTGTAGACCCGGTAGCCGCGGGTATAGACCTCGTCCCCGAACTGTTCGAGCATGGCGGCACGCACCATCTCCGCCACGTAGGGCGCCTCCACCTCGGCGTCGAGGCTGTGCACGGCGGCATCATCCGGGGCGGCCACGGCAATGGCGTAGCGCTCCTCGTCGATGAAACCCAGCTCGCGCATGCGCCCGAGGATGTAGTTGCGCCGCTGCAGGGCGCGCTCGGGATTGACGATGGGATTGAAGGTGGAGGGCGCCTTGGGCAGGCCGGCGATCATGGCCAGCTGGTGGAGCTCAAGTTCGCCCAGATCCTTGCCGTAATAGACCTGTGCGGCGGCGGCAAAGCCGTAGGCGCGCTTGCCGAGGTAGATCTTGTTGAGATAGAGCTCAAGAATTTGCTGTTTTGTGAGCTCGTTCTCGATCTTGAGCGCCAGCAGGATCTCATTGAACTTGCGCAGGAAGGTACGCTCACGGCTGAGGAAGAAGTTGCGCGCCACCTGCATGGTAATGGTGGATCCCCCCTGGGCCCGACGGCCGGTGGTGACGAGCTTGAAGAAGGCGCGCAGGATCCCCTTGTAGTCCACCCCCGGATGCTCGAAGAAGCGGTCGTCCTCGGCGGCCAGCAGGGCCTTGACCAGGTCGGGGGGGAATTCCTCGTAGGACAGGGGGGTGCGCTTCATCTCGCCAAATTCGGCGATGAGCGAGCCGTCGCGGGCGAAGACCCGCAGGGGCACCTGCAGGCGCACCTCCTTGAGGGTGTCGATGGAGGGCAGGCGCGGGGTCAGCCAGGCATAGGCCACCAGCGCCATCAGGGCACCTATTAAAAGGAAGGTGAGCAGGCTCGTCCCGGAGAAATAAATCAGCTTCCTGTGGAGGGGTCTCATGCGCGGGCGTATGGCGGTTCAAATGGGCGTGGTTGCGACAGGGGGCACAGTATATCGGCACCAGGTCGGCAAAACTACGTCAGATTGTATTTATCTATTACTTGACCTATAGTTGACAGTGGTAGTTAATGTAGATAAACATATAAAACTTCTAACCCCAAGCTATTTATAGAAAAATATGGCGTTAAACGACCTCTTCAAGCCCAAGACCCCTCCGGTGGTCGGGATCGACATCAGCTCGACCGCGGTCAAGCTGCTGGAGCTGTCCCGCAGCGGCGATCGCTACCGGGTGGAGGCCTACGCGGTGGAACCCCTGCCGCCCAATTCCGTCATCGAGAAGAATATCTCGGACGTGGAGGCCGTGGGCGAAGCCATTCGTCGCGCCGTGAAACGCTCGGGGTCCCGTACCCGCCACGCCGCGGTGGCGGTGGCCGGCTCGGCGGTCATCACCAAGGTCATCTCCATGCAGGCCGACCTCTCCGAGGACGAAATGGAGCAGCACATCCAGCTGGAGGCCGATCAATATATCCCCTATCCCCTTGAGGAGGTCAACCTCGACTTCGAGGTCATCGGCCCCTCCGAGAACGACCCCGAGCGCATGGATGTCCTGCTCGCCGCCTCGCGTTCGGAGAACGTCGACGTGCGCGTGGCCGCGCTGGAGATCGCCGGCCTCAAGGCCCGCATCGTGGACGTTGAGGCCTATGCCATGGAAAACGCCTTCCAGTTGCAGGCCGCCCAGTTGCCGGACCACGGCATGGACCAGACCGTGGCGGTGGTGGACGTGGGCGCCACCATGACCACCCTCAACGTCCTGCACGACCTCAAGACCATCTACACCCGCGAACAGGTCTTCGGCGGCAAGCAGCTCACCGAGGAGATCCAGCGCCGCTACGGCCTGTCCTACGAGGAGGCCGGCATGGCCAAGCGCCAGGGCGGCCTGCCCGACAACTACGTGCCGGAGGTGCTCGAACCCTTCAAGGAGGCCATGGCCCAGCAGGTCAGCCGCTCCCTGCAGTTCTTCTTTTCCTCCAGCCAGTACAACACCGTGGACCACATCGTGCTGGCGGGCGGCAGCGCCATGCTGCCGGGAATCGACGAGATGATCGCCAACAAGCTGGGGGTGACGACCACCATCGCCAACCCCTTTGCCGACATGACCATCGCATCGCGGGTCAAGGCACAGAGCCTGAGTAACGATGCACCGGCACTGATGATTGCCTGCGGCCTGGCGATGAGGAGTTTCGACTGATGGCACATATCAACCTCCTGCCCTGGCGCCAGGAACTGCGCCGCGAACGCCAACGCCAGTTCTTCACCCTCATGGGCCTGTCAGTGGTGCTCATGGTGCTCATCATCTTCGCTGTGCACCTGCAGTATTCACGCATGATCTCCGCGCAGAACAGCCGCAACGCCTATCTGAACACGCAGATCGAGGAACTCAATACCCGCCTCGCCAAGATCAAGAAACTGGAGAAGGAACGCGACAAGCTCGCCAGGCGCATCGAGAAGATCAAGGAGTTGCAGGCCAATCGTCCCAAGATCGTGCAGATGTTCGACGAGATGGTGCGCATCATTCCGGACGGCATGTACCTCACCCTGCTGCAACAGACCGGCAAGACCATTCGCCTCGAGGGCATTGCCCAGTCCAACGAACGCGTCTCGTCCTTCATGCGCAACATCGACGAGGCGGTCACCCTGACCAAACCGGTGCTGGAAGTGATCAAGCAGGATCCCAAGACCCCGGAAGACGATCGTATCTTCATCGTCACCGCCCAGCAGGATCTGGGTAAGCCGGACGAGGAAGGGGCCGCCGATCCCGGGGCGCCCGGGAAGCCCAGGAAGCCCAGGAAATAAGAAACGACGCCATGGCTGACTTAAACATAGATCTGAGCGAAATCGATTTTAGCAACATCGGCGCCTGGCCCATGCCGGTCAAGGTGGCGGTGATCGCCGTCGTCTGCGTTCTCGTGCTGGTGCTGGGATATTTCCTCGACATCAGTAACCAGCGCCAGACGCTGGTCAATGCCGAACAGCAGGAGATAAAGCTCAAGGGCGACTTCGAGAAGCTGCAACAACAGGCCGCCAATCTGGAGATTTACCAGCAGCAGCTGAAGCAGCTGGACGACATCTTCGCCAAGGTCAGGCAACAGCTGCCCAGCAAGACCGAAGTGGAGAATCTGGTAGACGAGATCTCCCAGAAGGGCCACGCCGCTGGCGTCGAGTTCGTGCTCTTCAAGCCCATGCCGGAGCAGTTCATCGAGTTCTATACCGAAAAGCCCATTGCCATCGAGGTGACCGGTACCTATCACCAGTTCGGGCGTTTCGTCAGTGGCATCGCCGCGTTACCGCGTATCGTCACGCTGCACAACATCAAGATCTCGCGCGACGCCAAGACCGGGCGCCTGACCATGCAGGCCACGGCCAAGACCTACCGCTACCTCGAACAGGAGGAACTGGAAGCGGAACTGAAAAAGAAGAAGGAAAGGGAAAGAAAGAAGAAGGGTCGACGCTGATGGCACAGGAACACACCAGAGGTATCACGCTGATGTCAGCGATGAAATCGGAGCAGGACGCCGTGACGCAGTCCGCAGTCGGCGTGCGCGGCGTGCTGACGGCGCTGGCGGCCAGCCTGCTGCTGGCCGCGTGCAGCGGCGGCGTATCGGGCGACCTCAAGCAATATGTCGAGGAGGTCAAGCAACGCCCCGGCGCGGAGCCCGAGCCGCTGCCCAAGGTGGCGCCCTACAAGAGCTTTACCTATGACGCCTACAACCTGCGGGATCCCTTCTCGCACTTCTATGAACCCGAACCGCTGGCGCCCCCGCCAGAAGGGGGTCCCGCGCCTGATCGGCCGAAACCGGCGCATCTGCTGCGCAAGAAGGAAACGCTGGAGCAGTTCCCGCTGGATACCCTGCACTACGTGGGGATCCTCGAGAAGGACGGCGTGCGCTGGGGCCTGATCCAGACGGGGGCGCCCGACAACACGGTCTACAAGGTCCAGGTGGGCAACCACGTGGGGCAGAACTACGGCGAAATCGTCGCCATCACGGAATCGTTCATCAAGATCATTGAACTGATCCCTGACGGCAAGGGTGGCTGGTTTGAGCGTGAGGCCTCCATGCCTTTGAATGAATAGCGCATCGTTGGAGATTAAGAACATGAACAAAGCGTCCCGAATCCCAAGCGACGTGGCCCGGAAGCAGCGACCGGGTGGGCATCTGCTCGGCCTGCTGCTGCTCCTGCTGGCTTACGGGCTGCCCGTTTCCAGCGCCGGCGCTGCGGTCGCGTTGACCGATATCAGCTTTTCGACCCTGCCGGGCGAGAAGGTGCAGATCGTCATGAGCCTCTCCGGCCCGGCGCCGGAGCCCGGCAGTTTCACCATCGACAACCCGGCCAGTATCGCGCTGGACTTCCCCGGCACCAGCCTGCAACTGGACGAGCGTTCGCAGAACATCGGCGTTGGCGCGGCACGCAGTATCTCCGCGGTGGAGGCGGGTGGACGCACCCGCGTGGTCATCAAGCTGGCCAGGATGGTGCCCTACGACACCCAGGTGCAGGGTAACAACGTCATCGTCACCCTCGCCGGCGAACCCGGCGCGGCGCCCGCCACGGTGGTCCCCACCGGCAACGCCGCGCCACCGGCCGGACCCAGGGCCATCCAGAACATCGACTTCCGCCGTGGCGAGCGCGGCGAGGGGCGTGTGGTCATTACCCTCACCGATCCCACCATCCCGGTGGACATGCAGAAACGCGGCCGGCAGATCATCCTCAATATCCCCAATACCCAGTTGCCGCAGGAGCTGGAACGGCGTATCGACGTCATCGATTTCGCCACCCCCGTGACCACGGTGGATGCCTTCAACCAGGGCGGCAGCTCGCGCATCGTCATCAACGCCAGCGGCGACTTCGATCACCTCGCCTACCAGGCCGACAACAGTTTCACCGTTGACGTGCGCCCCGTCGTCAAGGCGCCGGAGGCCGCCGCGGGCATCCCCAAGCAGCGCAAGAAGAAGGAATACGTGGGTGAGCGCCTGTCGCTCAACTTCCAGAACATCGAGGTGCGCGCCGTGCTGCAGCTGATTGCCGACTTCACCGGCAAGAACATGGTCACCAGCGACACCGTGACCGGCAGCCTGACCCTGCGCCTCAAGAACGTGCCCTGGGACCAGGCGCTGGACATCATTCTCAAGACCAAGGGGCTCGACAAGCGCGAGAGCGGCAACGTCATCCTCGTCGCGCCGGCGGAGGAGATCGCCCAGCGCGAGAAGCTGGAACTGGAGGCCGGCAAGCAGATCAAGGCCCTGGCGCCGCTGGAGAGCCTCTCCATCCAGGTCAACTACGCCAAGGCGGCGGATCTGGCCGCCCTGCTCAAGGGCGGCGAGGGCTCAGTGGGCGTGCTCTCCGAGCGTGGCTCGGCCACCGTCGATGAGCGCACCAACCGAATCCTGTTGCGCGACGTGGCCGAGAACCTCGACGCCGCGGTGGCCATGGTGGAGGAACTGGACATCCCCGTGCGCCAGGTCCTCATCGAGTCACGCATCGTGCTGGCCGAGAACGACTTCACCGACGAGTTCGGCGTCGATTTCGGCATCGCCGCGGCCCGCCG